>Ga0163216_100334_pt1 | contig 89516 bp, 76 predicted proteins | sample SynspAceP_FD_167610 | JGI IMG/M metagenome (GOLD analysis project Ga0163216, IMG submission 167610) | Saline lake microbial communities from Ace Lake in Antarctica - Synechococcus sp. Ace-P (Illumina Assembly) | ecosystem: Environmental > Aquatic > Non-marine Saline and Alkaline > Saline ... | reverse complement strand
TCGAGGAAATAATGCGTCCACTAACAGAAAGAGACATCAATTAGAAATTGATGTCTCTCTGTAGGACCTGCTGGGAAAGGGATTTCAAGGATTATGTCTTTAGCGGACGGAATGTCCCCAGTACCCCTAAGTGAAGATTTTGGACGTTCTTGGTTACGCTTTGATATCGATTATAACGGCTCTTTTTTCGACGTTCAAGAGACTGAGAATGGTCAACTTGTTGCCGTTGGATTACGCGGAAACATATTCTTAGCAAATGATGATTCCCAGGAGTGGAGCAAACTTCAAACTTGCGTTACCACCTCATTGAATTCGATTGTGCATGGTAAAGATAATACTATTTATATTACCGGTAACAATGGCGTTTTATTGTCACTAGATCAAACCAAAGTATCTGTTAACGAATACTATCCGCCTAATGATGAAGGATGTGCCATGCATATTTCAATCAAAAAGTTAAAAAATGATTTAAGTGATTCTATACTGAACGGTTTGGTAATTAACGACGCTATGCTTGCTGTAACAGCATCAGGCATAAAGCAAATTGAGTTAAAATAATTAAGATGACAAATTTAATCAAAGCAATAGAAAAAGCAGTATTTGGTCATAGAATAGCAGTGATTGCTTTTTTCTCGTTAGTTACGCTATTCCTTTTGTATAATGCTGCGCAGCTTAAGCTGGACGCTGGTTTTGAGAAGAATATTCCACTCAATCATGAGTACATGCAAACATATATGAAACATCGCCAAGATTTTGGTGGTGCTAATAATGTGCTGGTTGCGGTATGTGACAAGCAAGGTAATATTTTTAATCAAAACTTTTTTGATACTTTTAAGAATGTTCATGATCAAGTGTTCTTTATTAATGGTGTCAATAGGTCACTCGTCACTTCTTTATTTTCTCCGGCAACAAGGTTTACTGAAATTGTCGAGGGTGGTTTCTCTGGTGGGCCCGTCATACCCGCTGATTTTGATTCTTCAAATCCAGCTGCATTAGAGTTGGTCCGCAAGAATATTGATAAAGCGGGCATTTTAGGTAGACAAGTGTCTAGCGATTTCAAATGTGCCATGGTAACCGCACAGTTGCTCGATATAGATCCCGAAACAGGATTACAATTAGATACCTTAGCAATAGCTAAAGACTTAGAAACACAGCTTCGTGGTCTTTATGAAAATGATGCAACGTCTGTGCATATAATTGGCTTTGCGAAAATGATTGGTGACGTTGCTGAAGGTGCAAAAGACGTTCTATTATTTTTTGCAATCGCGATAGCCATTACCGCGATAATGGTTTTTTTCTTTTCAAAATCTATTATGCTCACTTTCTTGCCTTTGTTCTGTTCAATAGTAGCGGTTATTTGGCAGTTAGGTTTATTAACTTTACTTGGCTTTGGCTTAGACCCAATGTCTATTCTCGTTCCGTTCTTGGTGTTTGCGATTGGCGTAAGTCATGGCGTGCAGATGATAAATGCGGTTGGAAAAAAAGTGTCAGCTGGTATGGATGTCAAGCTCGCATCGCAGTATGCATTTAGTTCTCTACTCATCCCCGGCGGTATAGCGTTATTATCCGACACCGTTGGTTTTATGACCCTACTGGTTATCGATATTGGTATTATTAGGGAGCTAGCGATTACAGCCAGTATGGGTGTTGCCGTAATTATATTAACCAATTTATTATTGTTACCTGTGTTGATGTCTTATGTGAAGGTATCCGATAAATATAAAGCTAAATTTGCTCAAGCTAGTGACAAGCATGCAAAAACTTGGGAAATAGTGTCGAAATGCGCAAGTCCCAAAGTTGCTATGGTTATTGTTGCAATCACTACCGTACTATTCGTTTTTGGTTTCATGCAATCGCAAAAAATGAAAATTGGTGATTTACATGCTGGAGCACCAGCACTGCATGAAGAGTCACGCTACAACCAAGACACATTCTTAATTACTGACAAATTCGAGATTACGGTTGACTACATTTCCGTTATTGTCGAAACCAAAGTGGATGCTTGTACCGAGTTTGAGTATATGACCACGATGGACGAATTTCAGTGGAGAATGGAAAATATAAAAGGTGTTCAATCTGCTATTTCGATAGCGTCTGTAGCTAAGCGGGTCAATGCAGGGTACAACGAAGGTAACCCTAAGTGGGAAGTATTGCCGCGAACTCAATCGACGATGGTGCAGGCGATATCTCGCGTACCTACTTCAACGGGTCTATTAAATAGAAATTGCTCAGTCATGCCGATTATCTTATTTATGGAAGATCATAAAGCTGAAACGATTGAAAGAATTGTTGCCGCGGTGAAAGAAATAAGTCAAGAATACGCAAAAGACGATATGCAATTTAAACTTGCATCAGGTCCAGTTGGCGTAATGGCAGCTACAAACGAAGCAGTAAAAGAGTCACAAAATCCAATGCTGTACTATGTGTTTGGTGCTGTAATTATATTGTGCCTTATCAGTTTTAGGTCAATACGAGCTACGTTAGCTGTTGTTATTCCATTGTATGTTGTGTCAGTTTTAGCGCAGGCACTAATGACCTATTTAGAAATTGGATTAACTGTTTCAACATTACCCGTCATTGCATTAGGGGTGGGTATTGGAGTTGATTACGGTATTTATATACTTTCCACAATGACAATAAAACTCCGAGAGGGGCTTTCAGTTCAAGCTGCATACCTCGAAGCATTGAAAGAGCGTGGTAGCGCTGTATTGTTTACGGGCATTACCTTAGCAATCGGGGTAAGCACATGGGTGTTTTCAACTCTCAAATTTCAAATGGACATGGGTATATTGCTAACATTTATGTTTATTGTGAATATGTTGGGGGCAATTATTGTACTTCCTGCCATTGCTAGACTATTGTGGTTTAGATCGGTAGAAAAATAATTTCGAGTAATTATTTAAAAAAAGGCCGAAAGGCCTTTTTTTATGCATAAATTGAACATGCTTATGCAGTTTGTAAATTAAAGGTTAAATAGTCCTTTCAAAACGTTAATAATTTGGCGAGAATACCGATAATAATAGAGACAGATGAGGTTTACTAAAGCAGATAGCTCATATTTGTTGACTAAAGACAAGTGAGTAGTATCTGCCAATGTGCCTTAAATCCCACACACAACATACAACCTAATGAGAACGTAAATGTCGGTAACAACCCATCAACATTCTGTTTTACTTGAACGTGTATTTTCCCTCATTGATGAAAAAGTGGATAACGGTGACGCAGCGTTAATTCAACAATTTGGGCGATTGTTATATAAAAACATGTCGTTTGAAGACATTAATGGACGCAGTGATAGTGATCTATACGGATCAACATTGAGTTTGTGGCAACTCACACAGACCTTCAAAGTCGATAGCCCGTGTATCAAGGTATTTAATCCTGAAATTGCTAAACACGGTTGGCAGTCTTCGCATACTGTTATAGAGATTATCATTAAGGATCTACCGTTTTTGGTCGACTCAGTTCGCATGGCCATTAATCGTTTCGGTATTGCTGCTCATCTTCTATTGCACTCTCCAATGCACGTAACTCGAAACAAGGATAACAAAGTTACCGGCTTCGTAGACAGTAAGTCAAAGTCAACTAAAGACTCGTCAGAAACTGTAATTTTTGTTGAAATAGATCGACAGGCGAAAAGGTCAGACATAGATAAACTAAGAACTGAATTGTTGTCAGTAGTCGATGAAGTTTCTCTTTCTGTTGCTGATTGGCAACCGATGAGAGAAAAATTGGCGACCATTACCAAAGACTTTGAAAAATCTAACTCAATTGCCTCTTCGGCTATAAAGTCTCAAGGCAAGACTTTCTTAAACTGGTTGAACGATCATAACTTCACATTAATGGGGTATCGTTATTACCAGGTCAAAGCGATTGAAGGTGACCACCGCTGGATACCTGATAATGATTCAAGCCTTGGGCTAATGAAAAAGTCTATAAACGATCGTCAACGAATTTTATCTAACTTGCCAACAACCGCAAGAGATGAAGCGTTGAGTGATAATCCTCTAATTTTAACTAAAACAAACAGTCGAGCTCGTGTTCACCGTCCAGCATATATGGATTATGTTGGTATTAAAGTGTTTGATGATAAGGGTAATGTCACCGGAGAGCACCGGTTTTTAGGGTTATATTCGGCTTCGTTTTATAATAGCAGCGCAACCGATCTGCCTATGCTACGTGAAAAAATTGAACGCATGTGTGAAATATCGGGATTTGATAAGGGAACTCATGCCCATAAGGCCTTTGTAAATATTGTTGAAACTTATCCACGTGATGAATTACTGCAAACGTCCGATGAAGAACTCGCGCAGATTGTAAAAGGTATATTTCAAATGCAAGAGCGAGGTATTTCTCGCTTGTTTGTGCGTAAAGACGTTTTTGGTCGCTACTATTCATGTTTAGTTTATGTGCCAAGAGAGCGCTACAACACGCAATTAAGAACAGAAACTCAGGCGTTGCTTAAGCGTTCGTTTAATTCGGACGAAGAAGTTGAATTTAATACATATTTTTCTGAATCTGTGTACGCCCGTACGCATTACATCGCCCGCGTAAAAAATAATAATATGGAGTTTGATGTGAAAGAAATTGAGGATAATTTGATTGAGCTAACTAAGTCATGGCAAGACAAGTTAGCGACCAAAATCACATCTGCATACGGTGAAGCCAAAGGTAAAGCAATTCAAAAGAAATACGTTAATGCATTCAGTCGCAGTTACGCAGAGCATAGTCTGCCGAGTGCCGCATTGGTTGATATCGAACGAATTGAATTATTATCTGACGAAAATAAACTCGATATTCTTTTTTATCGTCCTCAGGAAGAAAGCGCAGAAAGTGATATTGTTAAGCTAAAACTATATCACGGCCACGTGCCAATTCATTTGAGCGATGTACTGCCAATGCTGGAGAATTTTGGCTTACGAGTGATTGATGAAAGTCCTTTTCGGGTGACCGATGATGAGGGTGTAGTCAGTTGGATCATGGACTTCACTATGCTGCATAAAAATGGACAAAATCTCCATATGGAAAAAGCCCAAGAGCTTTTCCAAGATGCATTTACTAAAACATGGAACAAAAATCTTGAGGATGATGGTTTTAACCGCTTAATACTAAGCGCCGGTATTAGAGGCCGAAACGTAACTATATTGCGCGCATATGCTAAATATATGCGCCAAATTGGGACGTCATTTAGTATCGACTATATGGCCAATACACTGTCTAACTATCCGGATATTGCAACTGACATAGCGACTCTATTTAGGCTGTTATTCTGCCCAACTATCAAGCGCATGCCGAAGAAAATAGAAACCTTGAAAACTGACATATTGGCTAAACTCGACAACGTATCCAACCTAGATGATGACCGCATAATCCGTCGTTATTTAGAGTTATTAAATGCTACGGTGCGAACTAATTTCTATCAGAACGATGACCAAGGAAATGAAAAATCTTATATTTCATTTAAAATGTTGCCGAGTGCAATTAGTGATATGCCATTACCCGTTCCTAAATTTGAAATTTTTGTATATTCACCACGTGTAGAGGGTGTGCATTTGCGCGGTGGTAAAGTCGCCAGAGGTGGCTTACGTTGGTCTGATAGACAAGAGGATTTTAGAACGGAAATCTTGGGTTTAGTTAAGGCTCAACAAGTAAAAAACACGGTTATTGTACCTGTAGGAGCGAAAGGTGGATTTGTATGTAAGGCTATGCCGGCAGACGCTGACAGAGCTACGATACAAGCAGAAGGAAAAGCATGTTACAAAATATTTGTGCGCAGTTTACTCGATATCACTGATAACATTATTGAAGGTGAAGTAATTCCACCAAAAGACGTTATCAGACTAGATGAGGATGACCCATATTTGGTAGTTGCTGCGGATAAAGGCACGGCCACTTTTTCCGATATAGCTAACGGTATTTCCGATGAATTTCATTTCTGGCTAGGGGATGCCTTTGCATCAGGCGGCAGTGTTGGTTACGATCACAAGAAGATGGGCATTACCGCTCGTGGTGCTTGGGAATCAGTTAAACGGCATTTCCGCGAAATTGGTATTGATTGTCAAACGACTCCTTTCACGGTCGTTGCTGTGGGTGACATGGCAGGTGATGTGTTTGGTAATGGCATGCTGTTATCCGAGAAAACGCAAATTGTATGTGCGTTTAACCATCTGCATATATTCTTTGACCCAAGCCCAGATGAAAAAGCCAGTTACAAAGAACGTCGTCGTTTGTTTGAAGACCCGTCACTTAGTTGGGATGACTACAACAGAAAACTCATCTCTAAAGGAGGTGGTATATTCAAACGCTCTGTAAAAGCCATTCCACTGTCAGCTGAGATGAAAAAATGGTTGGGCACTCGCCAAACTACTATGACGCCGAATGAACTGATCCGCAATATGTTAAAGATGCCTGTTGATCTCATTTGGAACGGCGGTATTGGGACTTATGTTAAAAGCTCAAAAGAGTCACATACAGAAGTTGGCGATAGAGCTAATGATACAACTCGGGTCGACGGTAAAGATGTTAGAGCTAAAATTATAGGTGAGGGAGGTAATTTAGGCTTGACTCAATTAGGTCGTATCGAACTAGCGGCCAATGGAGTCTATGTCAACACCGACTTTATTGATAATGTGGGTGGTGTGGATTGCTCAGATAACGAAGTTAATATTAAAATCCTATTAAATACCTTGGTTAATGCCGGCGATTTAACAGTAAAACAACGAAACGCTTTATTACACGATATGACCGATGACGTTTCCGATATTGTAATTCAAGATTGCTATCGTCAAACACAGTCAATTTCAATAACTAATTTAGCGGGCGTAAAACAACTTAAAGAACAATTACGTTTTATTCACGGTTTAGAGAAAGAGGGGCTGCTTAACAGAGAGCTTGAGTTTATTCCTTCAGATGATGAAATTTCGGATCGGGTTATAACGGGTCAAGGTCTCTCAAGACCCGAGCTGGGTGTGTTAATTGCGTATGGCAAAATGGTATTGAAAGACAAATTCAATATTCCTCAAATTACTAACAACCCTTACTACGATAAATTGTTAGTCAATGCGTTCCCACCAATGTTACGAGAAAAATATCATGCACAAATGCAGGAGCATCCGCTTAGAAGTGAGATTATCGCTACTAAATTAACAAATGAAATGGTTAACGATATGGGTTTGAATTTTGTGTATCGTTTACAAGAAGAAACAGGTGCGGTTCTCGAACAAGTTGCGGAAGCTTATACGGTAGTGAAAGGCGTGCTAGACATGGCATCTCTATGGGAAAGCGTTGAAGATCTAGATAATAAAATTGATGCTCAATTACAATTGCATATCTTGGATAAAATGCGTCGAATATTACGTAGAACGTCTCGTTGGTATATCCGCCACGGTGGTAAAATAAACAATATTGAGAAAGCAATTAATCGTTATAAACCAGCATTTAAGGCGGTTTCGGAAAATTTAGGGAGCTATTTAGTTGCTGCTGAATTTGAAGAAGTGCAGGCTGAAACCCAACGTTTGATTGAGGCTAAAGTACCTAAAGAGGTTGCTTACCGAGTTGCCGGTTTGAGTAATATGTTCTCTAGCATGGATTTAGCCCAAATTGCCGAAACTGAGAAGCGTCCTGTTGAAGTCGTTGCGCGACTCTATTATCAATTGGGTTCACGCTTTGAGTTACATTGGTTCTTAGAGCAAATTAACCAACAATCAGTTTCGAATCATTGGCAAGCATTGGCGAGAGCTTCTTATAGAGAGGAACTTGATTGGCAACAACGCTCATTAACGACTGTTTTATTAAATATTGAGCCTGAAGAAAAAGATGCTGATAAAATCTTGAACGACTGGTGCAAAGCAAATAAAGACGTACTAAAGCGTTGGTATCACATGATGGCGGAGTTTAAAACGGCAGATAATCACGAATTTGCTAAATTTTCTGTCGCATTAAGAGAATTGATGCTGTTAAGCGTGAAGGCAAACCATTAGAATATAGCCGTTTGCAAATAGCCCTGCTTCGCGGGGCTTTTTTTTAGTTTGGGGAAACAGTGTATTCTTTTGTTCAAAAATTTCTATTTAGTCGTGATCCAGAATGGAGCCACGACGTCTCTATTAGCTTTCTTAAGCGCTCTCAACGTAATTTTATGTCAGGATTTTATGCACAGAAACTGCCTGAAAAACCAGTTAAATGCTTAGGAATGATATTTAAAAATCCGATTGGATTAGCCGCAGGGTTAGATAAAAATGGTGAGTGCATCGATGCATTCGCCGCTATGGGTTTTGGCTTCATCGAAGTTGGTACTGTGACCCCGAAACCACAGGCCGGTAACGACAAACCTCGCTTATTCAGATTGGTTGAATACAATGCCATTATCAATCGTATGGGATTCAACAATAAAGGTGTCGATTATTTGGTTAAACAAGTCAAAAAATCGAATTATAAAGGTATCTTAGGTATTAACATTGGTAAAAACAAAACCACACCAGATGAAAATGCCTTAGATGATTATTTGTATTGTTTGGAAAAAGTATATGATTTAGCTTCGTATATTACTGTTAATATCTCCTCTCCAAATACACCAGGTTTACGTAATTTACAATATGGTGAAACACTCGATAACTTATTAATAGGGCTTAAAAAAAGACAATTAACGCTGGAAATCGAATACAATAAGTATGTGCCAATATTAATAAAAATTGCACCAGACCTAAGCGATGATGAAGTTAAATCAATTGCTGCATCCTTGATAAATTCGAAAATGGATGGCGTGATTGCCACTAACACAACACTCGATCGTGAGTCAGTTAAAGGCCATCAGTATGCTCAAGAAGCCGGCGGTTTGAGTGGCGAAGTTCTCACCGATAAAAGCCTCACTATCACGAAGATATTAGCGCAAGCTCTCGATGGCAAAATGCCAATTATCGGTGTAGGGGGTATTAGCAACCCACATGATGTTAAACTAAGAATTCAAGCCGGAGCTACATTGGTCCAGGTTTATTCATCTTTCATTTACCAAGGTCCACCACTAATAAAGGAGCTTGTTAATGCATAAGCTAATCGTAACCACATCTAAAGGCCTCGATGAACTGCTGAAAACAGAAATCGAACAAATTTTGAGTAAATTTAACCTCGCCGCGCCTAGCACGCATACTAGCGATAGTGAAAAGTCACAGGAGAACTCTGATGACTATGAATTACCCACGTTGCAACTGCAACCGGGTCAAGTTTCGTTTATCGGCACGTTGAGAGATGCTTATCAATTATGTCTTCATTCAAGACTCGCTAATAGAGTATTGTTGGTTGTTGCGGAGGGCAAAGTAAATAGCGCTGAAGAATTATATGATGTTGCCAAAGAAGCTGACTGGCCGTCACAGTTTGATACTTATGTTCCTTTCATGATCCAGTTTAACGGCACCAACAACGCAATTAATAACAGTCAGTTTGGCGCACTAAAAGTGAAGGATGCCATTGTTGACCAATTCCAAGAAGCTGGCCATGAGCGCCCATCTGTAGATAAACTAAAGCCGGGCATCGTAATACAGGCTAGGTTACGCCGCGACAACTTGCATTTATGTATCGACCTTTCTGGTGGTAGTCTACATAAACGAGGTTACCGTGACAGTGCTGGTGAAGCACCATTAAAAGAACATGTAGCCGCAGGCATATTAATGCGCAGTGGCTGGGCTCAAAATACAAACAAGGTGCTGCTGGACCCAATGTGCGGTTCAGGCACTATTCCGATTGAAGCGGCCATGATGGCTGCCAATATAGCGCCCAATTTAGGCAAAGAAACTTGGGGTTTTGAGCATTGGAATCAACATGAGCCCAAGGTATTTAGTGAAGTTGTAGAACAAGCTAAAATGCATGTAACTATCCCGGTTGCCGCAATATATGCTTATGACCTGAGTACTACGTTGGTTGACCTGGCGGAGCAAAATGCAGTAAGAGCAGGCGTTGCAGATTACATTACATTTAAACAATGTGATGTATTGGATGCTGTTGTCGTTGATGAAGATTCAAAAGTAAGTTCTTCAGAAACCCCTAGCCACGAAAATGACAGTAAAGGCTATATCGTTTCAAATCCGCCGTATGGTGAACGGTTAGGTGACTATACGTCATTGTTACCTCTATTTGATAAGCTTGGACATCATCTAAAAAAGCATTTTGCTCTTTGGAATGTTTCCTTGTTAAGTTCGAACCAAGACCTCCTCAAAGCACTAAAACTCAGATATACCAAAAGCTATAAATTAATGAATGGTAAACTTGAGTGTACACTCATGAACTACCAAATTAGTGGTCAAAATCTTGAGATATTCGAGAGCCAAACGGATGAGAATCATGAGTTTGCTAACCGTTTACGTAAAAATTTAAAAAGACTTAAACCTTGGATAAAACGCAGTGATACCGATGCTTACCGTGTTTATGACGCCGACTTACCTCACTACAACCTTGCTATTGATATCTATAATGATTGGGTCGTAGTTCAAGAGTATGCTGCGCCTAAAGATGTACCAGAACAAAAAGCAAAACAACGTCTGCAAGAAGCACTAATTCATATTCCAAAAGTATTGGGCATTCCATCGAGTAAAATGTCAGTGAAAGTTCGACGCCAAAATAAAGGCAAAGAGCAATATGAAAAGGTTGCGCAAAAAGGTCAACGAGTCATCGTTCACGAACACGGCGCTCAATTCTATATTAATCCAACGGATTATTTGGATGTAGGCTTATTCCTCGATCATCGTGATACACGGTTAATGTTCAAACAAGAATGCGCAAATAAAGATGTTCTCAATTTATTTGGCTATACTGGCAGTGTTTCAGTTCATGCGGCCTTAGGGAAAGCGAAGAGTGTAACAACAGTTGATATGTCGAATACGTATTTAGATTGGGCAAAAGAGAACTTTGGATTAAATAAAATAAACGGTCCATTTCAATTTGTACAAGCCGATTGTTTGAAATGGTTAACTCGCCAGCATGGCAAATACGATTTGATGTTTATTGACCCCCCGTCGTTTTCAAACTCAAAAAGAATGGATGACACCTGGGATGTGCAACGGGATTACCTGAGTTTGTTGAGCGATGCTAAAGATTGTTTGCAACCGAATGGGAAAATCTTTTTTAGCACAAATTTGCGTCAGTTTAAGTTAGATCAGGAAGCTGTCGAGGCACTCGGGTTTAAAATACAAGATATTACCCAAAAATCAATACCTGAAGATTTTAAGCGTAGTCCAAAAATTCATAAATGTTGGATATTGAGCGCGTGAAATTAATTTTATATACCGGACCAAATTGTTCTTTATGTGACTTAGCTATCAATATTATTGAGAAATGTAATGCGCAGCGCACAGATACAACAACTAAGTCCACTTTCCAACATAGTCCATCAGGTAGTCAATTAGAAAGAGTTGAACTAGAAAAAATTAATATTAGAGATTCTGCAGCGTTGTATCACCTTTATGCCTCCAGAATTCCTGTATTGAAAAAAGCGGATAATGTATCCGAACTAGGTTGGCCATTTACACTTGAAGATTTAATCGAGTTTTTACAATGAATTTAATGCAACTAAAAAATGCCTCTATTTTATTTGGGCAACCGCCATTGTTAGATAGGGTCGCTTTAAATATACAAAGCGGCGAACGAGTCTGTGTTGTAGGTCGCAATGGTAGTGGAAAATCCACCCTCCTAAAAGTAATTGCAGGTGAAACCAAGTTAGACGAAGGGCAAATGATACTGCCAACAGGGACGGTAGTTTCAAGATTACCGCAGGATCCTCCACAAGACATTAGTGGTGATATATTTGATTATGTTGCTGAAGGTCTAGAGGACGTAGCCCAAATACTCAAGGACTATCACCATATAATTAATATTATTGGCGATGACCCAAGTGAAAAAAACTTGAATCGAATGCAAGAGTTACAAGAGCAACTCGATTCGAGAAATGCATGGCAATTTGAACAGCGCATAAGCAATGTGCTGACACAACTACAACTCGAACCAGACCAGATTTTATCAGAACTATCAGGAGGCTGGAGAAGGAAGGCTGCATTAGCTAGAGCGTTAGTGAGTGAACCTGATCTTCTGTTATTGGATGAGCCAACTAACCACCTTGATATCGATATGGTGCAGTGGTTAGAAAAAGCGCTACTAAACTATAACGGCGCAATCATATTTATTAGCCATGACAGGGCCTTTATACGCAAGTTAGCTACCCGTATCGTGGATATAGATCGTGGTCAAGTGGTTAGCTACCCTGGTAATTACGAAACTTATTTAGAGCAAAAGGCGCACGATCTAGAAGTTGAACAAACGAGTAATCGTGAGTTTGATAAAAAATTGGCTAAAGAAGAAGTGTGGATAAGACAAGGTATCAAAGCTAGGCGCACAAGAAATGAAGGCCGAGTTAGAGCCCTTAAAGCACTTAGAGATGAATACAGTTCGCGCAGAAATGTGACTGGCAATGCGGTTATTAATCGCAATGCGGGCGGAAAATCAGGCAAGCGTATATTTGAAACTGAAGGTTTACACTTTAATTTTGATGATAAAATATTGGTAGAAAATCTTAATTTACTTATAACCCGTGGTGAAAAAATAGCCTTAATTGGGGGTAACGGTTGTGGTAAAAGCACGTTGATTAAACTGCTGTTGGGCGAGTTAGAAGCAAGTCAAGGTGAAATATTCAGAGGTACCAATATAGAGGTTGCTTATTTTGACCAACATCGCACTGCGCTTGACCTCGATAAATCAGTTATTGATGTTATTGCGGACGGTAAAAGAGAAGTTACAATTAACGGCAGCACACGCCATGTTATGGGGTATTTACAAGATTATTTGTTTTCGCCTGAGCACGTAAATGCGCCCGTATCTACTTTGTCGGGGGGTGAAAGGAACAGATTAGTATTGGCAAAACTGATGTTGAAACCCAGTAACTTACTTGTACTCGATGAACCAACTAACGATCTCGATGTCGAAACCCTCGAATTACTGGAGTCGCTGTTAGTAGATTACGAAGGAACCGTATTATTAGTAAGCCATGATAGGGAATTTGTTGATAACGTAGTGACTTCAAGCTTAGTTTTTGAAGGTAACGGAATTATTAAACAATTCGTTGGTGGCTACACTGATATGCGAAATTGGTATGATGAAAAAGCACTCTCAGCAAAAAATATGAACGAAGATCTTGTAAAGCAGACTAAAAGCAATGTAGAGCAAGAAAAGCCAGTGAGTAGTACTTCTACTAGAAGCCACAAAAAGCTATCATATAAAGATAATAAAGAACTTGAAGAGTTACCTAAAAAGATCGAGAAAATGGAAGATGATTTAAAGGGATTGCAACTGCAAGTCAGTGCTGCTGATTTTTATCAAAAAGCTGCCCAAGTAACGCAACCGGTTCTCGACAAGTTAACGAACATTGAACAATTACTAGCAGTCGCCTATAAGCGCTGGGATGAATTAGAAAGTTTACAAAATAACGACCAGTAACAGGATAATTAATGAAATTTACTCGATTGGCGTCAGCAGTGATACTTTGCACCGCATCGCTCCCAATTTTAGCAGCATCATATACAATCTCTGAATTGGCGACAGACACGCTAGGTCAAAATCAATATGGTGTTTCGATTGACAATACAGGCACAATCTTAACAGCGGTTGAGAACATCTATAATGCACCAGTAGATTTATCTACTATAGACTTTGAAAGTGCAGAGATTATTGCGGGTTTAACCGACATTGAGTCTGCTATTAATGGTCAATATAATCTCGCTGACTACACGTTTTTAATCAACAGGGCTGTTGCAGGGACAAGTAATTTTAGTTTTGTTACACAACAGTTAGGTCGATTACAAGCATACAAAACTGACGGATCCGCCAACAATTTTGAGTTTATCAACGCTTTCGACACAGAAACTGAAGCTTTAGGTGGTTTTTCATATTCTATGGAAACTACCCCGAGAGATTCTGCTGGCGGGACCCATATTGTAGGTAATACAGTAGGCCCATTCAGGCAAATTGATTATGTGAACACAAATGGCGTAGATATAAAATATATCTTGAGTGACTTCGATCGTCGTGCTTTTGTGCAGGTTGGAGAGAATGTAACGCCATTATTGCCAATTGATACAACTTTGGGTGGAACAAGCCAAGTTAATAGTATTAATGCTAACTACGTTGTTGCAGGTAGTGGTTCGATTGAAGCTACCAGCACACTGACAACCGCAGTAGACGTTTGTGCTGATGAAGAAACTCGGGGCGATCAGCCAATCGAGGCTTGTTATCGCAATACTATTCTAGTGGCGTCCAATGGTGCTGTCACAAGACGTACTGGTTTATGGCTTCAACGAGCACATATATGGTCGCTTGATGTTGAAGGTACCGTTGTTAATACAGTGACTTATGGTACTTTAATTACCGATGAAGAAACTGAACTTCAAGGTTCAAGTCAAGCGATTGATGTTAATAATAATGGTGTTGCTGTTGGTGTTTCAAGTGTAAAGCTGGCTGAAGGAACTCGAGTATCAACCGCAGCTACTATGTTTTTGCAGAGTGGCGAGGTTGTGCAAATCATAGAAGATGAAGACCTCCTACCAAATAGTGCTATTTCAATTAATGATTCAGGCTATGTTGTTGGACTTAGAAGTCTCGGGATCAATAACATTTCTCGAAATAAAATGTTTATCTATAATATGAACGATGCAAGCGTAACTTTCCCTACTGATTTCTTCGATAGTTCAAGCACTATTCCGCGGGCAATTAATAATAACAATCTGGTAGTTGGCTCTGCAGACATCGAAGCAACCAATAGTGTAAGCAGAAAAACAGCCGCTTTTATTTACGATATTGACGCGGATACATTTACTGACTTGAACACGTTGATTGTTTGCGACAGTCCGTTCGATTTGATAGAAGGTAAATCCATTAATGATAACGATGAGATTATCGTATCAGCGTTAACTAAGAAAGCAGCCAGAGATAAGCGCGGCGATGTTATTAAGGATGATAGCGGAGAAGATGTGCTAGTAGATGCTGTTGTTACATTAAAGCTTAACCCTACTGGTCAGGCTCCAACTGTTTGCTCTAATGAAGATTTGGGTGTATTAGAAAGACAGGGAGCGAGTACAGGAATGGCGATGTTTGCCTTACTAACCTTGTCAATATTTTTTAGAATACGTTTAAAAAAGTAAAATATAGTTAGCCACGATGGAAGCCCCGTTTTAGGGGCTTTTTTTATTTTAATAACTAAGTCGTCTATAAAAGTGTTTTTATAGACAAAATTAAACCAATAAAACATTTCAATACTTTTCAATATGTTATTCAAAAATGGGGAGAAACGTCAAAATTTAAGCATTGAACTTTCTTCATCGAAACGCTATGTATATAAGTGTAGCAAAGGAAAGAAACTGACTAAAAATTAATATTGATTTCACTTCCTTTTGCTGCATTCTTTAGCCAAGAGAGAGGTTTATATATGAAAACACAAAAACGAGATAAACTAACACGTGCCCATGCAAAAGGTTATCAGGCAGGCATCTCACATCGTTCAAAAGAACTGTGCCCATTCCAAGCCACTGATGTTCGTTCGGAATGGTTAGGAGGGTGGAGAGAAGCTCTCACCGACAGGCAAGCAGGCTTAGTAGGTCGCTAATAGATTTAATAATTTAAAAAAAAGAAGCCCAACTATTGTTGGGCTTCTTGTGTTTTATTATAGCAGTAGTGACGTTATGTATATTAATCTGGTTTTATTGAAACAAAGACTAACAACTTACTTTAAAACGCGCTGGTATCTTGAAAGAGACCTACTTTTAAGCCTTTCGCGACATAAATGACCTTACCATCTACTGAGACTGTGCCGTCAGCCAAGCCCATAAATAAACGACGCTTAACAACGCGCTTAAGATTTATTTCATAAGTGACTTTCTTTGCAGTTGGTAGGATCTGACCAGTAAATTTAACTTCACCAACACCCAGCGCTCGACCTTTTCCTGGACCTCCTGACCAACCGAGGAAAAATCCGACTAATTGCCACATTGCATCTAAGCCCAGACAACCAGGCATTACTGGGTCGCCAGGGAAGTGGCAATCGAAGAACCAAAGGTCGGGGGTAATGTCTAGTTCCGCAATAATGTGGCCTTTATCAAATTCACCGCCATCCTCTGTAATCTTTACAATCCTATCCATCATTAACATGTTAGGCGCAGGAAGTTGGCTATTGCCCGGTCCAAACATTTCGCCGGTACTGCATTTTAAGAGATCATCTCTATTAAATTCTGATTTTCTATTTGTCATATCAAATACTGGTTTTCCAAAGTAGTGTGTAATTTAGCGAACACTTGTACGCTAAACAACTCCGAACAGTGAATTATTCTAAAAAAAGTCCTTTTTTTGCAGTACACTGGTAAAACTGAATGTTTTTAAACCAAAATATGACCAAATGAAGAATCCAAAAAAATCAGCAAACGCAGAAAAGCAAAGACGTTTTCGAGAAAAACAAAAATCACTAGGCAAAAAAATGATTAGAGGCTATGTCACAGCCGCAGCTATGGAAAACTATAAGGAAATAGTCGCCAAAACGGGATGGACAGACAGCGATGTTTTGTCAAACTCGTTACGCATAACTTTTGCAGCCTATAAGAACGGCCAAATTAGGCTTTTAAACCAATGGCTGACAGAGCAGGATCAGAAGAAACGAGCGCTTGCTTTGAAACAAAGCAACCAAGCTAACGCTAATGTAAATAACGAAAGCGATGATAAATAGAAAAAGATGAGGAGTTAGTTTGACTAGGTTGCATGTATTCTCAATATCCTTGAAGCTTCTTTCTTAACGGCTAACTTATCTCTATAGGACCACATTCGGTCTCGAGCTTCGCGCGCCGCGTTTTCAACATTGACAATAGGGGTATAATAATCTCTTTCGCAATTGAAATCGTACATTGCTTCTTCCATAGCTGTCATTACCCAAGGTTGATGAATTAATGGATTTGGCAATGGCGTAAGTTGGGGTAACCACTTTTTGATAAAAGTACCTTGTAGGTCTTTATCAATCGATTGTTTTACCGGATTATAAATTCGCAGAGTGTTGATACCGGTTACGCCAGCTTGCATTTGAAATTGCGGGTAATGAATCCCGGGTTCAAAATCTAAAAACTGTGCAGCTAAAAAACTAGCTCCCTTGCGCCAATCTACATTTAGATGGTGGCATAGGAAGCTAACTACCATGGCTCTCATTCTAAAATTGATATAGCCTGTTTTTACCACTGCTCTCATACAAGCATCAACAATTGGGACTCCTGTGCATCCACCTTTCCACGCAGTTAGCCTTGCTAGTTCGTCTGCACCTGCACCTGCACAATACGGGAAATCAAGATAAGCCTTGTTAATAGGGCGGAACTCCATAGCAGCCTCTGTTTCAAACTTCTGAATAAAGTGACAATGCCAATGCAGTCTGGACTGAAACGCTGAAATAGATCGGCTCCAACCTTTGCGATCTGACTGCGATAGACTAAATTGATAAACCTGTTTTAATGAAATATTTCCCCATGCAAGGTAAGGGGAAAGACGGCTACAGGTTTTTCTTGAAGCAGTTGGGTCGCCAATATTACCAAAATAGGCTTTGCCTCTTTCTTTAAAAAAATGCTTTAAAGTAAACCACGCTCTTTTTTCTCCCCCTAATTGCATGTTTTCGTCTACTGCTTCCCACTTGTCAGGAATAACAAAAACGTAGTTAGTCTGGATATTCTCGTCGAGATTTAAAACCCACGTTACATTATTAAGTTCGGGGTGTTTGGCCACTCTTAAAATTCTCTCATTCCATAGTTGAGGCCAATTTTTACGATTACTTAGAGGCCGATAAACGGCGCCTTGGGCAACTTCAATCCACGTTACTTTGTTTAATTGGCACCAAGCTAAAACGTCTTTGTCGCGAATATGCGTGTGGCCTAGGCCAACCTCCTCATGACTAACCATGCGGCCAATACTATAGCTCTCATGCAGCCTTGATAAAACATCAACAGCGTTGCCATAGAGTATTGAGATAGATGCATTGAATTCTGCTAATTGTTCATTGAGGTCTCTAATTGACTGCAATATGAAGCGCCAATGACGAATATCCATGTGCGGGTCGTCTATCATTATAGGTTCGACGATATAAATTAATGCAAGTGGCGAAGTTTGCTCACTTGCAAGTTTTAAGGCCTCATTGTCGCGCAAACGAAGGTCGCGTTTAAACCACATGACGGTTATGGATTCATTGTTTGCTATGCTGCGGCTTAGTTTAACCATTGCGTAATAAATTCATTGTTGGGGTCATAAATATCGGTCTGCTTTTGTAAGTTAAACTGCCTATGCCCCCGAGGATCTGCGCCCACACCGCCTAAATACTGCCAATTTCCCCAGTTGCTAGCTACGTCAAAATCAATCAGTTGATACTCAAAATATGTAGCACCATAACGCCAATCCTGACCTAGTTCATGCACAAAACAGCTAGCCACAAGCTGTCTGCCGCGATTGGACATAAAACCCGTATGCAATAATTGACGCATGCAAGCATCAACAATGGGGTAGCCCGTTTGTCCGTTTTGCCACTCTACAAATGTATTAGGGTCGAAATTTGTTGAGCGCATAATCTGCTGAACTCCAGATGCAGCAAAAAGGCGAAGGCCATGAACATAATGGTGCCAATGAAAAAATTCACGCCACAGCAACTCAAAGAATAACCAATATGTTGATTCATTTTTGATGCGTTCGGATTCATAACGGTCCAGTTCAGCATAAATTTGTCTTGGGCTGATACAGCCTAGTGCTAACCACGCTGAGAACTTACTGGAGAAGTCCCATCCATCGAGTCCGTTTCTGGTGTCTTTGTACCGACCAATATTATCTGTGCTCCAAAGGTAATGCGCCAGTTGCTGTTTTGCTGCAGTCTCTCCTCCAGATAGTTTCTCATAGTGATTAGACTGGACAGTCAACGTGTCTAAATTTATTGAGTGTTCAAAAGCGAATAAATTAGGCATGGGTGGAATAGAGGTGAGGGGATTATTAACGAGCTCCACCTTACAATATTTTTCAACTTTTTTTCGAAATGGGGAAAAAGTAGACGGCATATTTTCAATAGAAAACGGAAATTTGGATGCATTAAAAAGAGTAGATGAATTTGCTTGAATAAATTTAATATTGGGCACAAGCGCGGAAACTGAATCTGCTGTTTTCTGCCACTGGCTTTGTTCATTGAAACCACAGTGCCACTCAGCACTAAGGTGAGTGATATTAAGGGTTTTAACGAGGTCCTGTATAACATCAATTGGCTCTTGAGATTCCAATGATATCACGATTAAACGATGACCCAACGCGCCTAAGGTATTGTTCAAATCCTGTAGTGTTTGGTTTATAAAATTGCGTCTATGTTTACCTATTATCTCTTTATTCACTAATGCACTGATGCTGTTTTGGTCTTTTTCTTCTTCTTGGTAAACATAAACACACACGAGTTGGTCAACTTGAGATGCTAATTCAGATAGGCTCAAGTTATCTTGAATGCGTAAATCTTTCCTAAACCAGTGTAATCCAACTTTTTTGCTCATTATTCTTTTACTTAAATCTTGTATCCGTAGGTTAGCTACATTGAATACTGAGTTTTCGATCTATTTAAGTAAGTATGGTGTAATATTATAGGTATATGATTAATCATTACGATGGTTATCCTCAAAAATAGTTATGTACGAAAATAGCTTTCACTAATGACAGGAATAAAACATTGAGTTTGACCCCAGCAAAAAAAATAATCGTCTGGTTTAGACAGGATTTACGAATCACCGATAACCCCGCACTCAGCCTCGCTGTTGATAACGGTACTATCATTCCGGTTTTTATTCTCGACGATAATTCCCCTGAGCATGCTGTCTTGGGTGGAGCCAGTCAATGGTGGTTGCATCATTCATTATTATCACTTAGTCAATCTTTGAATAACAAATTACTTATTCGCCGGGGCAACCCCTTAGTTATTTTAAGCGAATTAGCCGAGACCTTTTCTGCTGATTCTGTTGTATGGAATAGGTTGTATGAACCTTGGCAGAGAGAACGTGACGAAAATATAAAATCAGCACTTAAAGAGCGTTGTATTCACGTCAAAAGTTTAAACGGCTCACTTCTGTGGGAGCCTATGACGGTGTTAAAGAAAGATGAAACCCCCTATAAAGTGTTTACACCTTATTATCGCAAAGGCTGCTTAACCCGCCAAGCTCCTCGTTTTCCGATACCAAAACCGCAAAACATGCAGATTGCAGATGACGTTAACTTTTGTATGGATGAGCTCAAAAGTTTAAAGTTAATACCTAAAATTGAATGGTATAAAGATATTGAAGCGCAATGGCAACCAGGCGAAGAGGGCGCTGCAAACAGGCTGCAACGATTTATCAGTGACGCTGCTACAAGTTATCAAGACGCCAGAAATGTACCGGCCGTCAAAGGAACCTCGCTGCTGTCGCCACATTTACACTTTGGCGAAGTCTCGCCTAATCAGGCTTGGTATGCGATACAAGGCGCATTTGAAAATGCATTCGACAATAAAGACTTAGATGTTTACCTCAGTGAACTCGGTTGGCGAGAATTTAGTTATTATTTGCTCTTTCACTGGCCAGAAATTCAACATAAGAATTTTAATGCCAAATTCGACTTCTTTCAATGGCGCTCAAGCCCTGATGATTTAAAAGCATGGCAATTTGGCAACACAGGCATTCCGATGATAGATGCAGGAATGCGAGAGCTCTATCAAACAGGCTACATGCACAACAGAGTAAGAATGGTGGTTGGTTCTTTTTTGGTTAAAAACTTGCTAATAGATTGGCGTGAAGGAGAACGTTGGTTTTGGGACACGTTGCTCGATGCAGATATGGCTAGTAACTCTGCTGGCTGGCAGTGGGTTGCAGGTTCGGGAGCAGACGCTGCGCCATTTTTTAGGATTTTCAATCCCATTTTACAGGGCGAGAAATTCGATAAAGAGGGTGAATATGTTAAGAAATATTGTCCTGAATTAAGAAGACTGCCGAATAAATTCATCCATAAACCATGGGAAGCGCCGCCAGAAATACTTAAGGCTTGTGGCGTTAAATTAGGCAAAAACTATCCGAATCCGATTGTTGATTTAAAGCTTTCTCGCAAAAGGGCGCTCGATGCTCTAGCTCAATTAAAGGTAATTTCATGAGTCAGTTAATTGTCATTTTAGGTGATCATCTCAACATAGAAATGAGTTCGCTGAGCAATTTCAACAAAGAGACCGATAAGGTTTTGATGTCAGAAGTAAAAGAAGAAGCAACTTATGTCAAACACCATAAAAAGAAAATTGCTTTCATTTTTAGTGCTATGCGTCACTTTTCAAGTGAGCTAGAAAGTCAGGGCTTTCCTACTATTTATGTGAAATACGATGCCATTGATAACCAAGGTTGTTTGTTTGAACAAATAAAATACACCTGTGCACAGCATTCATTTAACACTATTATCATTGCGCACCCGGGTGAATATAGATTGCTTGAAGAGGTAAAAACGTGGGAGAGCAAGTTAAAAATTAGCGTTACGATTACGCCAGATAATCGTTTTATCGCTTCCCAGACCGCTTTTAAAGATTGGGCAGACGGTCGTAAGCAATACCGTATGGAATTTTTTTATCGAGAAATGCGCAAACAAACTAATGTGCTCATGGATGACAAACAACCCATGGGTGGAAAGTGGAATTACGACTCAGAAAACCGCAAACCATTTGGTAAGAACCCTGATATTCCAGAGCGAACACAGTTTGCATCAGACTCAATAACGAGCGATGTACTGGCGCTTGTAGAGACTCAATTTGTTGAACATTTTGGAGACCTAAACAATTTTGCTTTCGCAGTAACTAGGGAAGGGGCGCTTGCTGTTTTATCAGAGTTTATTGAAAACCGACTGGTAGATTATGGTCAGTATCAAGATGCGATGCTTGAAGGCAATCCTTGGCTATTTCATTCCCATATAGGCCTATATCTGAATACCGGTCTTTTAATGCCTTACGAAGTTATTCAGGCCGCAGAGGAGGCTTTTTTAAACGGTCATGTACCAATTAATTCTGCTGAAGGTTTTATTCGACAGATACTTGGCTGGCGAGAATATGTTCGCGGCTTCTACTGGTATTTTATGCCAGGTTTAAAAGAAAAGAATTATTTAGAAGCTAAAAGGCAATTGCCTGATTTTTACTGGACAGGCAAGACACGCATGAATTGTATGTCGCAATGTGTCAATGATACTAAAGAGCATGCCTATGCCCACCATATTCAACGCCTAATGGTACTCGGTAATTTTGCATTATTAACAGGTATAGAGCCTAAGGCGATTAATGAGTGGTATTTACTGGTTTATGCTGATGCTTATGAATGGGTTGAACTACCAAACGTCAGCAGTATGGTTTTATTTGCGGATGCTGGTAATTTAGCAAGTAAGCCATATGCGGCATCCGGTTCATACATCAACAAGATGTCTAATTATTGTAAAAGTTGCGAATATAGCGTTAAGGAAAAAACAGGACCACAGGCGTGTCCGTTTAACTATTTGTATTGGCATTTTTTATATCGCCACCAAGACAAACTTAAGGGTAATCCTAGAATGGGCATGATTTACAGTACGATGTCCAAGATGGACCAGACTAAGTTTAATCATATGCTAGATGATGCTGATACGTTTCTCGTTAAATTAGAAAACAATGAAGAAATCTGAGCTTCCTAGCAAAATGTGCCCAGTTTGTAACCGACCTTTTAATTGGCGCAAGAAATGGGAAAAAAACTGGGATGAAGTGAAATATTGCTCTAAGCGTTGCGCATCGAACAAGTAAATTCATGCGGGGTAAATAATAGGCTGTAATTACTACTATAAGTTATAGCGTCGTCAATAAGTAATCGGCGAGTTTGCCAACAGCAATACCAAAGCTAAAGCTGAATAAAGTGCCTAACATAATATATTCAGTTAGTTTTCTATCAGTTTGTCGACGCATATCACCAAACCTAAAGACACTTTTTGCAGCTAGTAAAAAGCCCACACCAGCAAATTGCCCGAGTAAAATAAAGGTAGCTATCAATCCACGTTCAAAGTATCCAATTAATTCGCCAGCAGAAGCAAGTCCCTCATTTTCTTTTTCCGATTCATTGAATTGCTCGGTGTATTTAGTTAATGATAGCGTTATAAGCAATGAAACCGGCTTACATAGGAATAAATATAAGCCAATTAACATAATTATCTTGGCGTCGAAAAAACGATGTATCTCAAACAATACAGACTGAACAGTTAATCCACTGAGCCAAATCGATATAGCGGTGATGAAAATAAGATGACCTACTTGATCAATCAGAAAGAACTTTAATACAAAGATACGATAGGTTTTCCATATATCAATAATATAGTGGCTAACAATAATCACAATCAACGCAATTAGTGCATTATAGTTTAACGAAATTCCGCTGATTATAATTGCAATACTAGTCAGGGCTAAATGCACAAGCATATGTTTAAACAAACCGATTGAGCGTTCCTTGTTTTCAACTTTGCACATGATCCAGCTGTGTTTTTGTAAATAGAAATCAGCGATAAAGTGAGCTACAAGCAATAGGAAAAAGAGCTTCATTTTTGGGTTCCTAAACAAGCTTCGCTATAGCCTAGCAAATAAGCTTTCACTAATTCGGCGCCACTGCGCTTCAGATGGGTGGCGACGTTTTGTCGAGTCATATTCATATGGTCAGCAATACTTTTTTGTTCTGGGAAATCGAAGTCAATGTAATAATATAATACTTCGGCTTGTTTTTCTGTTAAAGCATTCAACAAATGACGCAAAAATAAGGTAGAGACTGTTAAGTCTGTTGACCAGAGTTCACTACCAAAGTTTAGAACCAGATCGCCCCTTGTTGCCTTATCCAATGATCTACCGGATAAAATGAAGGCTTCGCCCAGAGAAATACTAAGGTTTTCGGATGTCTGTTCAACATTCCCAATTGCCAATGATTGGGTTAATTTAATTGATGGGCATTCAATACCTGATTGCAAATAGAGTCGCAATGAAAGAACGGACTTCATTGCATCGTTAATATTTGTATAAAGTACTTGAAAACTATCTCCTCTAAACATTTCAGACTTACACTGGTAACGCACCTCATGCGATTTTAGCAACTTTTGAAGGGTTTTCATTACTAAAGCATATGTTTTTGCCTCAAGTTTGGTCGAATGAACGATGTCACTCGTTAAAACGGCATATTGCTTTTGTGCAGTATCAGTCATAATAAACCCTCCAAGTAATTAGTTAGATGAATGAAATATACAATTAATGGCATAACGATAAATGCAAATGATTATGTTTGCAAGTTCAAGGTGCAACTAAATATGTCTGCTATTCATAAAAACAGTCGACTATACTACTTGCCGGTGCTTCTGGTGTTGGCGAATTTGTTAGTCCTGATATTGGCGATAAATCAACGAATGGCGGTCAATGCAATACATAGCAACCAATAAACTTAAAGAGATTGAGGACTCTAGTGACGAGGCATGGTGTGCAATAAAGGCCGATTTTCAGATGCATATAGTGCTGTTAACGTTGCATGGGAAAAGACTAAAAAATAATTTGAGGCTGATCAATACAAAGTACGTGAGACATGCTACGAGAAACCACTACTAAGTCCACTCCAGGAACTTCGCAAATACGGTCGCTCAAGAAAGAAGGCTGCCTTGTGTTGTCATAACTACTATGCACTTAAATCAGGGATGCGAAATTAGGGGTTACCACACATAAGTATCGGTTATCCCTAATTTCAAAAAGTTTAGGTATTTCGTACTATGGAGAGTCAGATAACTTACGTTTTCCAAATAAATAAGATTAGTAAAACACTAAAATGAAATAGTATTTAATAAAAACAAGCCTTGTGAACAATAAGGTAGAAGGGCGAATAAATCGACCATAACAAAACTGAACCGGAGAAAAAATAATGAATACGCGTTCGCAGCTTACTGAATTGCTTGGATGGGCCTCAGTCTTAAATATCGGATTTCTACTTTTTTCTACTATATTGTTAATTACAATGAAACCTGTGATTGCAAAAATGCATAGTAAAATGTTCGGGATCTCCGAAGATGAACTATCACTCATATATTTTAAATATTTAGCAAATTACAAAATATTATGTTTTGTATTTATTGTGACCCCCTATGTTTCTCTGAAAATAATGGGCCAGTAGAATACTGATAAAATTGGCTGGGTACGTCAACATGATTGGTTCTTTGACACCTACGCAACAGGTTATACTCAAATAAATATTTACCATTCAGACAAACAAAATACGATGATAAAAAAACTACCAGAAAGCGGAGGCGTCTTATTAGGTATTGATATTTCCGAGTGATTGATTCTAAAGAAAAGCATAATTTGATTGTTATGACAGCTTTTGAAGTATTATTTGGAGTGCGCCAAAGCTAGAGGGTTTGGTAATTCCACTTTGTTAAAGCACTCAACATCAATTTCGATTAGTATATTTTCTAGCAAAATGTAAGCGTGCTGCAGTATTCAAAAAAAATAACCGCTCTGCACCCGCAGGTTATCAGCCATGTTAGTTATACGAATCAAGTGCTCTGCCCAACATAATAAGCCTAAACAGAACCTCGAGATTATTTGCCCTGTAACGTGCAGGCAGGTGTTTATTCGCTTAACGCTACGATGTTTTCGTTGAGGCTAAAACCGGCAACCGACGACGTTTCAAACCAATCAAGGTACATAATCCAAGTAGCATAATGCTGATAGTGCCAGGCGCTGGTACTGGCACTGAGACGGGAGGCGCAGCGCGCAAAAACGAAAACAACCCAGTATCGCTAGTAAGTTGATAATCAACCAATCTGTTTTGGCTGTCGAAGAATTCGATGCTCAACACCCCGGCCGTGCTGCTAAAATCAGCACCCAAATTGCCTTGGCCAATACCTACCAAACCTTGGTTGCCATTAATCAATGTAATCGCAGTATCTAGTGTAAGGCTCATGTAGGAGTTGAACCCATTGTTGGCATTCACGGTGAACGGGAGAGTGAAAAGGTTAGTCATATCTGATGACCCGGCCGTGGTGACTTGCCCGTCAGCAATAGTAAAAAAAGACGCCATCGTATTGAATTCTGGAACGCCAAAACCTCCTGTTCGGAATTCGCTTCTCATAAAGGCTAAGTTGCCATCATAGAATGAGCCTTCGTCGACGTTTTCGTAGTTGTTACCGTGAAATCGCGTCAGTGTTTTCATTGTGAGTGTCTCGCCCGCGATAGCATTTGGAAAACTGAAGCGCAGCCAGTCTTGATATTGTACTAACGAAAACGATCCCGCCGGAGAAGCCGATGTTGCGCCGACGCGCCCGTATAACAGCCCGTCAAAAGTGATCTCCCCACTGGTTCTTAATCCACCAAAGACATAACCAGTTGCTGCAGTTGCCACGATACTTTAGTCGTAACGGGTTCTGTCGCCTACAGTTAAAGAGGTCCCTGAGTTATTGCAAAACGCACTGTCAGTGCTTGCCTCCCGCTCTCTGATCCCACAGTCAACACTTGCGTGCTTCACGAGACTCGCCATGACCGATGTTGAAATTAGCGTCGACATCAGCAACAGTGCTACCGATACTTTGGAACCTGACAATTCGAATTTCATATTCATTATATTATCCTTGAGTAAAAAGCTGAGGTCGTAGTCGTTTGTATCCGAAAAAATGCGTCATCCGGATAACTTGTATAAAACGCAGCAGTGCTTAAAACGTTTTCGCTTACACCGTCAATATATCCAAAACTGCCTGTTTGGTTCATGCTAATACTTTTGATTGTATTAAGCTGGCGATAGCGGGTAGCGCTATCGCTATTATGAGATGTTGAACTTTCCTAATCTGGTTTTTCATCTTTCACATTCCTGTATAAATCATCAAATTATCCCAATATGACCTGCAAGGTTTTTCCATAAGCTTAGAGTAAGCTCAATAACCTTAGCCCTGTTTGACTGCACTTCTCAAGTAAAGGTCTTTGATTTAACCTGAGTTAATGTGAGTTAATGTGAAGTGTATTATAATCAATAGGTTACATTTTTTTGAAATTACATAAGACAGTTATTGCATATTAATTGAGCTGAATTTATAGTAGTGTCTGCTGGTAAAGGATGCATTAATGGCTAAAAATTTGGTGGGATATAAGATTGGTGAATATCATCTCGATTTAGTGAATCGAAAGTTAATGTCCCAGAAAACGGAGATTATCCTATCCGAGTGCGGATATTTGTTACTTTTAACCCTTGCTCAAGCTAGTCCTGAGATAGTCACTAAACAAATACTGATGAATAAATTGTGGCCCGATCGTGTGGTTAGCGACTGGGCACTTTCCCGTTTGTTATCGGATACTAGAGCCTTATTACAAAAAAACAGTAAGCAAGATGATCCTATGAAAACTGCCCGCGGGATCGGATATGCCCTTACCCAAGTAAAATCAATCTACCATCAGGATAAAGTAACGTTAGACCAACCACCAAACTTGGTAGCATTATTATGGCAATACCTTGGCCGCTATGGCTTTGTTGGCATAGTTGCCGTGGGGCTTTCAATGCTTATCTTTTATTTACAATACCCTAGCGAGCCTGAAAAAAAACCTTACACTGACGGACAGATCCATTCTATCGCTGTGCTACCTTTAGAAACCTTTTCAAAAAATCAGGAGTTAGAGTTTTTTGCCGATGGGTTGACCGAAGAACTTATCCATCAGTTAACTAGGCTGCCCGATTTGAGTGTGGTGTCTAGAAACGCCACCTTTGCCTTTAAAAACCAAAATATCGATCCTCGGGAAATCGCCAAACAATTAAATGTCACCCATATTATTGAAGGTTCAGTTCGTCAGTCTGATGACAAGATACGTATTACCCTACAATTAATACGGGCTGAAGATGGGTATCATCAATGGTCTAAAGTGTTTGAGAGTAAACAGTCAGTCAATATGGAAGTACAGGAAGAAATTGGCAGCAGTATTGCAGCGCTGATTTCACCAACGTTTGACCAAAGAAATTTTAACATCATGCGTAACCACCCTAAATCCAATGCCGCTTATGCACACTTTTTAAGAGCGGCTGTGTTAATGGGCAAAGATGAGCCTAAGCTTCTTAACGAAGCCAAGAAAGAGTTAAAAAGCGCCTTGGCTCTGGCACCCGACTATGTATTGGCCCATGCAGCTATGGCGCGAGCATCACTATTGCAACACCAGTTTGCCAAACTGCCCCTGACCATCGCAGGCCCTGAGGCCAGACAACATATTGAGACAGCTTTAAAAATTGAACATTCCTCAGCAGAAGCTTATTCTGCATTAGGTCTTTATTATACTTATCACGGTAATTTCACCGAGGCGGAAAAAGCTTATCGCAAAGCTTTATCTATTAACCCTGCGTTAGTTTCCGCTCAGCATAATCTTGGATTTAGCTATTGGATGCAAAATCAATTTGTCTTAGCCAGTCAGCACTTTGAATCGGCACTGGCGCTTAATCCGCTTTCACCGATGAGTAATTTTGCTTTAGCTGATACACTTTATGCTCAAGGTTTCCTAGACAAGGCGATTGCACAATATGAACATTGTCTCGCGATCATAGTCGATTTTCCTCCCTGTTTGTTGGGCTTATCAGGCCTGAAATTAACTACTGGCAATGAACAACAAGCGGCAGAGTTGTTAGAAAAAAGTGCCAGTATCTTAGGTGAAGCTAACCAATATGTGGTGGGCATTAGGGCACATATAGCGCTGTGGCATAATGATCTCACGGCCGCAGAAGGATTTTTGCAGCAATTGATTAGGGTTGATGGGGAATACATTCACCTGCGACATATGACACAAGTACAGCTAGGACTTGGAAAGATAACTTCCTGGCATCAAAGAGCAGAATCCTTACTAACTCAAAATCCCAGTAGTAATACTTTACGTTTAATTACTGCACTGTCGGCGTACTACAACCATGACTGTGTCAGAGCGGTGCAATTGTATGAGCAGGTAATGGCTGAGAATCCCAGTAAACACAGTGGGTTGGATGATTTTTCCATGGGCATATCCCATATCAGTAATATGCTAGTTTGTTACCAAGAGGCGAGTAATGAGATTGCTACTTCCGAAGCCAAGGCTCTTTTTGCCGAGCATCTGTCGCAGCTTGATGCGTCAGCCAAAGCTGTTTTGGGTGTGACCTTTATGCAACGAAAATACGCTTGGCTAAATCCAACGCTTACCGAAAAACCGCAATTGCAAGATGAAAAAACAGCCTTTAACTGGCCTCTGGCTTGGCTGGAAAAAGAACTTTTAAGATAGCTTTTGTAGCAATACAGCTGAGCTAGCGCAAGAGAAAGCGGATGGCGAACAACATGGTACGCGCAATCCGATTAAACAAGCGCCACCCGTGGCGAGCCAGGGATTTTTAAATTATTTTTTGGTAGGTGAGCATTTTTACGCTTTATCCAAAGCGGTTGGGAAGGGGACTTGTATGGCACGGCTCACAGTGAACCAAGAGGTATAATATGGCTATATATGGTTTTACTAGTGCGCTATTGTTTCCAAATAAAATAGGTGTTAATCGTAAGCATAAGTGAAAGTGTAAAAGGTGAGAAACAAACGCTTTCCTCAGCGATAGTCCTCAATGGCAACTAAAACAATGGTGTTGGGCTAAATCTTACCTATTGTATATAGGCAGAAATAAATCTAGTCATACGCATATGCGCTTTCGAAATGACATTGAAAAGTTTCTGCTGTGGCTATTCTTGATAGAAAAAAGACCATTAGATGATTTGCGCAAAGCTGATATTTTACGCTAAATTGATTTTTGCGTTGCGCCGCCGGTAACGTGGATAAGCAAATCCTTACATAATAGATTCCTGGTGATCTCAGGCACACCGGCGCGAGCATGGAGATAGAAAGGTAGGGTGATCAATAAACACGACGACTTGTTACATGTGTGACTTCATTGCAACTTCAAAAGAGCATTTCAAAAATAGGCCCCGATCACTTTGATTCGGGGTTTTTATTTGTGCTGCATAGTTCACATGCAATAGACTACTTATTTAGCAGTGTAATTAAGCTAGAGGTGTCAAATCGTCGACCGCCGTTCGCTTGCACTTGACCATAGAACTGATCAACTAATGCAGTGATCGGCAAGTTTGCACCGTTATTTTTTGCTTCATCTAACACAATGCCTAAATCCTTTCTCATCCAATCAACGGCAAAACCAAAGTCGAATTCGCCTTTAATCATGGTGCTTGCCCTATTTTCCATTTGCCAAGACTGCGCAGCACCTTTAGAAATAACGTCGACAACCTGTGTAGGATCAAGTCCAGCTTTACCGGCAAAGTGGAGTGCTTCTGATAATCCTTGTACGACCCCCGCGATACAAATTTGATTGACCATTTTGGTTAATTGACCGCTACCACTTGGCCCCATTAATTGATGTTTTTGTGAATAACAATTCAACAATGAAATAACCGTTTCATAAGCCCCCTTGTCGCCGCCGACCATTACCGTCAACATCCCATTTTGAGCGCCTGCTTGGCCGCCAGACACTGGGGCATCTAAGAATTGTATGCCCAAATCGTTAGTAGCTTGAGACAATTCGCGAGCAAGTTCTGCGGAAGTAGTGGTGTGGTCTATGAGTATATCACCAGCAGACATACCCGCTAGAACGCCATCTTCTCCATACACTACAGATCTAACATCATCGTCGTTACCGACACACAGCAAAACTACTTTTGCGTCGACCGCGGCCAATCTTGGCGTTACATTTACCGACCCTTCGACATATTCATTGACCCAATTCGTTGACTTTGCCGCGGTGCGATTGTACACAGTGGTATTAAATCCGGCATTTGATAAATGACCGGCCATAGGATAGCCCATAGCGCCTAACCCAATAAATGCGACATTGATACTCATCATTATTCCTCGTTAAATAGCGGCATTGACCACTTTACTTATTTTTCGTCAGACTCTTGATAAAGCCTTTTATTGATGAAAGATTGAATTTCATATTGCTTACACTGAACATTGCCTCCGGTAAGGCTACTCATTACTGCAAACGTTTTTGACACAACCCCGCCACAATTAACCACCGTAGGTGATAACTCTGTCGGTTGTCCAATTGTGTCCAGCTTACCCATAGTATCTATTATTGGTGAGTCTTTCAGCTTATTAAAAGATTCAGTTTCTTCTTGTAACATCATTTCAAATGCATTTAGGTTTAATGAATTAATAGTATCAACAGATAAATCAGTGACAGCATGTGATTTGTGACTCAGTGTAGTTAGTGTCTGCTTTCGAATATCAATCAGTGGTTTCCTAGATTTAACCAAATCAATGCTGTTATTCGGTTTATTGTCAGTCGATTCGGCTTTAGGTTTAATCTTTCTAAACGTTTGAATAACTTGTTTTGCTACTTCTTGCACTTCAGGGGCATACGTCTCTTTCTTTGTTATTTGTTTGGGAACAATATTCGAGGTCTTATTTATATTCGTTGAAACCTGTTTTGTAGAGTCGCCAGGTAATATTTTATCGTTTATAGCAACGTCAATTATGGGGGAGGTTGCGTGTGTGTTTTTAAAACGCAAATAGCTTTTTACTTCCACGATGTTGGCACTTTCTACATTTTCAACAGTTGATGGTGCAGGCATATTTAACACTACCAACACAATAACACCAACATGAAATAACAATGAGAATACGATCTTGTTTATTAGTTTGTGATTACTTCTTTTAGGTCTAGTAGCCACTTCGTGGTAAATATCATTCAAAAGTATCAGGTTTTTCTATTTCTCAGTGCGATTATGACCTTTATAATGGCACTAAGTTTCATTGTTATGAATAACGTTAAGAGAATTACCGTCTAGCTAGAAAGAGACCGACCACTCAAAGACTTATCAGAAGATTTGGGGCACTCAAGCAGTGCGACCACTGACACAGTTTACGTTCAAGTTGAGCGTAAACGCCGCGCATCATCAGCTAAAGATAGAAAAGTAGAATAATAAACTTGTTAAACATAGTGTTAGGAATTTATATCGTATTTCACGTACCTATTCGGTTATTCAGCCTAAATACAATAAGTTGCATTGCTTTTTATTTGTAATGTATTGAATTTTTGGTGGCTTAGATTGAATAGAATTAAACAATCAAGGAAACCATACGGTTTAATTCACATAGAAGCGTCACTTCAAATCATCTTAAATTCGTAATTTCCCCAAAAACACTTATCCACCATTCTGGATAACTATACACAAGTGCGCATAATGTATATTATGTTAAATAGAATATATGTACACATAGTTACTCACAACCGTTTGAATATGGACGAATAAGTTGAGGATCTGAGGCGCGTTGAGAATGTTGATAATTCAAATGCCCCACTTTGTTATTTTGAGATATGTTCAAATAAAGGTAATTTATTAAATAACCTTTAATGTTTATCGTCATTGGAATTGACTGCTACTAGTCAGCGAGTTGGATAATATTGCTGCTGCTTATTATAGACTCGTACAAAGCTTCAACAAATGTACTTTCCTTAATAGAGCATGAGGAATTAAGCAAGCTTAAAAAAAATACCCACCTAAATGATTGCATCCATGTGTATATATTGAACATAATAGTAATTAGGGTTGTCCACTTATTATTTAATCGTGAAATATAAGAAGCTCGTAGCTAACCTTCGTTACGATTAGGCGAATGGCTCCAGTAATAGAATGAAACTAGAATAAATACCATTTTCACTCACAAATTTTAATTTCTATTGGTTCGCCAATCTTCGTAAACTGCGACGCATTGCTCTAGCGCCTGATGGAATTTATTCATCAGAGTTTCATCTAAGGTCTGCTGTTTACGACTTTTATCCAAGCTTTTCTGGATAATTTTACGGCTTTCTTTATCTAAGCCTTCTATCCAATGATTGTCTGCGGGTATTAAATCAAGCATATCCCTTCCCGCGTGATTGCGATGACTGATGTGCCACCAGTGATCAACGGCACGCCCCAACACTACATAAGCAAATTGGCTGTCTTGTACGGGACCAAAAGTGGCCGTTTTGAAACCGTTGTTGAGCAGCCCAATTTTAAGCGCGGGTAATAGCAATTTGCCACCATAGTAGTAACTTCCTGCGGCACCTAGTAAACCTCCTAAAAGCGCTCCAGTGCCAAACGATGTGCCAAAAGTTAACGCGTCTATGCCAACACCGCCTAGTGCACCGGCACCAAATCCCGCGGTAGCCAAGTATCGTTTACTGACCGCCCAATGATTGCGGCTATCCTCTGAAAATAAGTCATTATCACTGTGCCATTGAAGTTCAGCCTCTTGTCTACGAATACGCTGATGTTGATATAAATGCTCAATATCTATGCGAAGCGTATGTTCACGTTTTCGTTGCTGCTGATACCAACTTTTCCTTAACTCTTCTGCAAGGCTATTGTCGATTGTGCTTGTGGATCCATTATTTGCTAAGGTCCGTTTTTCTTGATAAGACATCATGTCAGTCAATGCTTTAGCGATAATCCTAGCCGATTGATTTTGTCTTTGCCGACGCTGTTTAGATAAAAACTGTGTCGCATTTTCTAGTGTTTCTTCCCACTCAGGCTCCAACTGTCCAAATGCGCGCAACAGGCTTAAGTGTTGTGCAAATGGCGCTCGTACAGCGTCAAACTTTCTCACTACTTGGAAAAACTGACCTAATGCTGACTGCCAAGCATCACTGTAATCGTCCGAACCAATGGTATTGATTAAGGCTAAACTAGGCCTACCACTCCATCGTAAAATAGTCATTTCAGCCTCCTGCTCTGCGCTATAAGGCACAGAGCCATCGACCACATAAATAATTCCGGCTCCTTCAATTAATGGTGTTAGCAACTCGCATTCGTCATTAAAGCGTTGGTTATTTTTATGCTGCACCACGAATGCTCGCAGCGTTTCGCTATGATCAGACGCAGACATACTGTGAGCTTCTAGCCACTCCAATACCCGCCTAGGTCGCTGAAAACCGGGGGTGTCTATCAAAGTATAAAGTGTTTTTCCATCTACTTTTAATGGATAGGCTTGCCGCGCTCGCGTGGTCCCAGGCTCTAGCGCAATTGCAATGGCATCGTTTTGCGATAGCGTAGCCACTATGCTAGATTTTCCTTTATTTGGATGGCCTACCACGGCAAAGTTGGGTGCACTTTTCATGTTCTAGGTTCTTGGGGAATAGTGGAACTAAGATGATCTGAATGCATAATACTCACCGACACAAACTTTGCTGGAATCCGAAAAGCAAACCTCAGCCAAGGTAGCAGTTGATGCTGCTCAGGTTGCAGTGCAGTGTTAGTCGCTAGCGGCACTAATACCAATCGTGACCCTTTTGGCCAGTGTTCTTGCGCTTTAGTGATGAAGTCTTCCAACTCTCCAGTAGGAGGTTCCCAACTGCGAGTAGCTAGGAGTATGCAACGATTCGATTCCTGTGCAAGTACTATCGCTACCTGCTCCAAGGTACATTGATCTTCTGACAACTTGATTCTTCCGCCTATTTTTGCCTGCATACTTTTAGAACTAGTGAGAGATGCAGGCAGTTCTGAGTCGCCAGCCCCTGCCCAACTCAATAAAATATTGGATTTTGGTAATGGCGTGAGCGCCAATTGAGTTTTAAGATCAGGTAAGTCTGAAGCATCATTATGTTCATTGCCAGTGTCGAGCGTTTCAGTTTCCATGCGATGCATCAATGCGTGTATTGCTGGATGCTTGTATAATAATTGTCTCGATTTGCGTCGGATCACGACTCCAGCTACCAAATATAAAATGCAACGCGGCAGCAATGCCCACGTTGTCCAAAGCATAGTAATAAAAGGCCACCATTGGCCCCATAGCGCAGGGTCCGTATCGCCTTGAGAGCCACTAGCACGAAAAAATCGAGTCGCTTCTACTAATGCTAGTTCAGGTGCAGCCGCCGGCCAAAGCCAAGCCCATGGTGCCGAAACCGCTGCAATGATTGCGTGATAAGCCCCAGCATCAGTCTCTAATGTTGTACTCCAGCCGAATGCAAGATCTTGCAGTAACACCATAACTAATAGGCTTATTAAGCCTGCTAATGCAAAGCACATGCCTCCCATTTGCGCTGCTCGTGCCATAAGCAGTGGCTCAACATGGGATACAATTGCTGACGGCACATCGCTCGCAAAACGTTGCAGCAAGCGGCGCCATGGTTGCCGGCCGATCAATGATTGAACGGTAGTGAGCAGCGCCAGAAGAAGCTGCAGAGCGACAACAGCAATAATAAGGGTAATGTTAATACGCTGGCCGCCGTCATAAAACAGTAAACCGAGCATGCTCAATAAGCCAAATAGCGTGCCTGCAGTAACAAAGCTAAGGTTAACTCCCCACCAAAAACGAAGGAGTTTAGTTGATTGATTTGAGCCAGTATCTGACTCGCTAAAACGATTTATATAGGCAATCCAACGCTGAGGACTGGGTTTTACCCCCTGCTCTTTGCAGGTAAACGCAAACTTGCGATCGCGCCTGTGCAGGAATACAGAGGTCTGCCCGTTATCTCTTTGGGCGCAGCTATCAAAATCTAGCAGCAGGCGAAGAGCGCGATCTGTCATTATTTGTTCCGGTAATCAATTCAGCGTTTGCGGGAGTCGAAGAATAAACGATGTACTTACTGTATTCAACCGATGTTGATCTGTCTAAGTTTATACCATGTTATCAACGAGAAAGCATCGATAGCTTACCTACTAAATACTTTACCGCCAATCATTTTAGCAGCTTATTTCGATCATCGGTGTCCAGAGTAATAAACATAATGTTTCGGCTGTGGATGCATATCATGTGCATAAACTGCAAGCGCTCATCCCCGATGGAGACATAGTACGTTTTTCCTTGAGTTGACCAAAAAGCTTTATTAACTGCCAATATGTTTATTAACAAAAGAAACTATTTCTTTTAATGCCTGTTTTCGTGTTTCGCCGGATGACAAATGGTGATCTTCACCGTCTAACTCAACAAACCTAACGTCTTTAGCTGCTCTTTTTAAGCGCTTATACATAAGCTCTGACTGTTCAATACGCACCACACGATCATCTTCCCCATGCAACAATAATACAGGGGCTTTAAAATTTTCGGCAAAATTGGATGGTGATATTTTTTTTAACAATTCAGTAGTACTTTTACCGTCGGCAATAATATGGTCCCAGTAAGATACAACCCAATGATTACTGCCATGATCATATTTTTCTCGTGACATCATATCTGGAATATCACTGACCCCGCTGATCGAAACAACGCATTTAAAAAGGTCCGGAGTGAATGCTCCGCCAGCCAAAGCAGCATAACCGCCATAGCTAGCCCCAACTATGCATACGCGGTCTTTGTCAATAAAGCCTTGTTCAGCCAATTGCAGGATGGTGTCTGTTAAATCATCCTGCATTTTAGCGCCCCACTCTCCGACCCCTGCCTGCAAGTGCTCATAGCCAAAACCCGATGAACCTCTGAATTGCGGTTGTATCACTAGGTAACCTTCATTAGCCAAAGCTTGGGCTTTCCAATAGAATTTTTTGGTGTCATAGGTTGCAGGCCCTCCATGTGGCAGAAGTACTGCGGGTAAATTTTTCATATTAGCTAGATACATCTGAGGAATGGTAACCAAAGTAGGAATTTTAAAACCATCGCGGGCTTGCACTGTTAACTGACCAACAGGGTGAATATTACTAGGATCAATATTTGAACGAGAGGTAGCAAGGTAAGCTGGTTCTTTGCCTTTTTCAAATAAATAGTAATCTCCAGGAGCACTATTTCCAGATGCATAAATAATCAAACTTGAAAAATCCTCACTCCAGCTTTGTAATGACACTGAGTGTTCGGCAAACATATCGCTAATATTCTTAAATCTTGCTTCTACATCATCATCAAAAAACTTATATGTTGGCGTAAAGCCTGAATAAACAAAGCCATAAACTACACGGTTTATATCAGTAATTAGGTGGTCAATATCAGAATCTTGTTTAGCAAAGCCAGTTGGCTCTATTTTGCCACTAACTAACGACATTAACTGGTAATCAAAAACGTTATTGGTTTGGTTATATTTTAATACTACTAGATTTTTATAATCGGGGGTTAACCCTACCAAATCTAATTCTTTGATTTCAGTTTGAAGTTGGTAAATTATCTGCCATTCATTAGCTTTTCTTACTTCAATGATATGAATGTTACTTTCATTATCATAACTTTCTCTAATCATAGGATCTCTATCTGCACCTAAGAAAAAGTCAGAAGCACTGACACTCCCAATACCTAAGGGTTCAAAAACATTAGGAGAAGCCAACGATACTTTTACTACTGAATAGTTAGGTTTAAATCTAATATCATTGCCTATATATGCTGGCATATAGATACTTTTTTTATCTTTACTCACTCCAATAACAGAACTAAGTTCAGTTTGCCCTTTGTAAATAGACCCTCCCGATATTAATAAAGGCCGAATTTTGGTTGATTTAATATTATAGACAAAAGCATTTTTTATATGATGCTTCCCCTTATAACCACCGATTCGAGACATATTTGAAGTTTTAATTACTACTGAATCTTGATCTATAAAATATAGAGATTGAATTTTAATAACACCTACCCCAATAGAACCGACGGCTGACAATGACTCTCTATCAATTATCATTACGCGGTCACCATCTGGATACGCTTTTAAATAAGCTAAGCGTTTACCGTCTGATGAAATGGTCATAAAACGAATGTTTGGTAATTGGGCGTAATCTTCAAACGATAGTTTTGTGGATGCAAACGTTTGAAAGCAAATAAAAAACGGGATGAAAAGCAAAGTGTTTTTTGAAAGTGACAGATAATGGCTAATCAAGATAGTTAACTCCATGTTTTAATAATAGTGATATTTAGCGATAGGGTCTAACTGTTTACGCCATTGTTATATTATGAAGAATAAACTATGTATCTATTCTGTTCAATGGGGATAATTTTTACGACGGCATGCGGTGTAAAGACGTCTTGATTATGATAAGTAGTTGACGATTTAAACTATATTACTAAGTATTAAGCGACAATCAACTTAAATGACAGGCTCGATATTAACTTGTGGCGGTCTAATGGATATATTGAAATTCAGTCAATATTACGGGTCGCGCCAAAAATGATGCGACCCCTTCCAATCGAGGATTAAGCTGTGTGCGTGATTTCAATAACTAGCTCCGCGCCTTTTGAACAAAAGAGGTTCGAGTTATTAGTAGCCCTTGGTAAACAGGATACCATTGCATTTTGGGCAAGGGGGCACGTGACCTGTATGCTTGAGGTGGACTTCTTGTTTGCACGCTTGGCAGGTTAACGTGCCTGCGGATGTCATTTCACCGGTTTTGTAAGTTATCGACTTTCTTGTTTGATTACTAAGGGAATGGAGTGTATCACCGGTAAATTCCAGCACGCTTGCAAGCGAAGAAAGTGCACCAGCGCCTAATCTGGCCGGGTTAAATCGCTCTTTGGCTCCTTCTCCAATTTGCTGAGCATAGGATATACTCTCGTCCAGATCGCGCGCTAAGTATTGCTTCAATTCCTCTCCTTGTTCCGCACTAAACTCCTTTACTTCGGTCAGCTGCTCGCGGGCATTTTCCAACGCCACTGACATTGATTCGCGCCCACGTTCTTTGCCTGCTAGGTAGAGTTCCTTGAATTTATTGGCAAGCTGATCATACTGCTGTGCCAGTTTAGCTTTATCCTGTTCTTTTTTTTCCATGAAAAATCTCCTTTAGAGTGGGAATAACAAATGATGCCGTAACGTTCAACAACGTATGACGTTATTAATCATGCTCTAACGAATATAAGAAATCTTGATTTAAATCAAGATTAGAGAAGACATCAATCTGGCGTGATAAAATTATGTTTTGATTAACGTGTGAGAAGCGCTAATTTGGATTCACATGACCAAGCGATTATAAACGAGTTTATTTGATTATAGACCTTCGTTCATCTCATTTTACTAACTGGTTGTGCTGATAAATCGTTGCTATCAAAGTGAACGCAGTTTCGTCCTCTATTCTTGGCTATATATAGTGCTACATCAGCGCTTTCAATGAACTCGGAAGCTGTTATTTTTTTATCTAACGTTAGATTAGTAACACCTAAACTGACGGTGACACATTGTATATTTGCTACTTTGGTGCCTGCATGAGGTATATTTTTATCTTTAATGCGTTGTTGCAGATTTTTAGCGAACAAAACCGCACCATCTAATTCAATATTAGGCAGAATAAGGGCAAATTCTTCACCGCCATATCTAGCAATTATGTCGCCTTTGCGAGAAACCAAATTTTGGGCAATTTCTGCAATCTTAATTAAACAATTATCACCACTTACATGACCATATTTATCGTTATATTCCTTAAAACAATCAATATCAAACATGATTAAACAAAGCGGCAAATTATTGCGTTTTGCTCTTCCTATTTCAACGCCTAACATTTCATCAAAATATCTACGGTTGAAAAGATTGGTAAGACTATCTTTACGTGAAATATCATGTAGTTGCTTTTCTACTTGCTTGCGTTTTTCGATTTCTTGGGTGTGCTCAAAATTCAATAAAATAGACTTTTTATAAGCTTTGTTACTTTTTTTCAGTAAATAAAGCGCAATAACTGAATATATGAGAATGGTAAATGCTGTTACGTTGCCCGCTGAATCGCCATACAAAAATAAGAAAATAACGCTCGGGATCGTAATGGGTATGAAAAAGCTTAACGTAGCATAAATGCTCGCCGTGTTTCCAATCGCCGCAGCAGCGCTAAATGCCACTATAAACATACCAATAGACACCAAATATTCGGGTTTATTTAACGGCGTGAAATAAATAAAGCCACAAACGTAAATTATGGCTAAGATGAAAAATAACCCGGCCCATGCATGCATCCAAAGACTAGCATTTTGTGCACTAGCATATTTTCTAAATGCAAAAAATGTAGCAATACGCACTATAGACACCAGCACAATAGCACCTAACCAAATCAATAATTCGCTAACAGGCGCGACATGGGAGAACCAGCTCGCGATCAGTGCAATCGCGAATAAATGCGAAATAGCAGCACTGACAGTTTGCGCAAAGGTTAACCTTATAATTTCAAGTTTAGTCTTTTCTGCCACGTTTATTTGCATATCAATAATTCCAATTTACAACATAAGCCAAATTTAAGTTAACACACTTCATTACCCACACATGCTCAATCCACTACCCTATTAACGCTGAAATTCGCTTTGTATCTCAATCTCAACATCATCACCAACCACAGGAATAAACTTTTTCAAACCAAAGTCAGAGCGTTTAAAACGAAGATTAGCAGTAAAACCGAGTGTGTAGAGTCGAGTCAATGGATTGTTAGCGGCGCCATTTAGTTTTGCCGTCATCAAAACAGCCTTAGTTACGCCCAAAAAGGTAAGTTCGCCTTCGACCCGCAACTCTCCTCCGTCGATTTTCTGAATCGATACACTGCGAAACACTGCTTGAGGAAAGTTTGGCGTGTCTAGCCATGCTGCACCGATAAGTGTTTCGCCAAAGTCTGGATTATTTACATCAATGCTACGCATATCGATTACCGCTTCAATGCGTGAATTTTCAATGTTGTTAGGGTCAAAATCCAAACTAACATCAAACTCATTAAAGCGACCTACATAACTTGAAAATCCCATGTGATTAATTTTAAATAAGAGCGCAGCATGGTCTTTATCTAGTTTATATTCACCGGCTTTAATTTCAATAATTTCTTGTTTCAAGGTTGGCTGTAGCCAACTTACACAGGAACTTGTTAGGAACAACGCAGAAACAATAAGCAATGAACGACAAAACTTATAATTTAGTTGTTTTTGAGCTAAACATTTAAATGCGAAAAATAGCGATTGTTTATACATCTTTCTCCTTTGTTACTAGTAATCTTATTCTGCAGCGTCTACATCGCGGCCAGTTTAATAGAAGCCATAAAAAATAGCAGGCAGAGCGCTGCACGTTTTCACAATATGTAAGCGTAAACCCTGATGTTAGATCTCCGCTAGAACCTGATGTTACAGCTCAATTGGAGTAATAGCCCATTTAATTATCAATAAGATGTAAAAACTAAACTAACTGGCAATAAGAAATGTAAGAGAGTTAGTTAATGTCATTCGTCCCGATGTAACTTTGGCGCTTTATTAGTCTTATTTTTGATTTGTTTTGATATAGTTTGGCTATAGGTAGATACTTTTAAGAAACACAATTCAATGAAACACATTCTTTTTTGCTGCATTCGCTATTTTTCTAGCCGGCTGTTCCTCTACAGCAACAAATATACAAGTTGATGTTGATAAAATAGTCTCACCTGCACAGGACTATTTGTTAATTGGCGATTCAAACCAATCGAATTTTAAAAGCGATCGATTTGAGAGGTGCTACCAGAAGAAGCCTACATCGAGTTTATAGACATTTCCGCCAGGGAAAGCTTTGCAGTAGCCTCGATTGATAAAAGTTTCCGTTTGCTTAAATACGAATGGGTAAATAACAATGTTATTTACCTAGAAATATTTTCGAACGGACGTCAAAGCCAAATATTACTTACCTTTAGCATCCAAAATAAGCAATTAGAAACAGATTTTTTTACGCTTGATCAAGGCTACTTGGTCGACACGTTAAACGACGATCCAACATATGTACTTTTTGCACAAAGAGACCGCAAACAAGCGCACTAGGTAAAGATATGATTCGGGGCTTTACTGTTTTAAGGACAAACTTTAGAGGCTCGAATGGATACGGTATAAGCTTCCTCAAATTAGCAAGTGATGAGTTCTTATTGAAGTACTGAGTCGCACTCGCGCCGATACTATCAGCATCTCCAACTAAGACATCACTAGCAAACAGATCTGTAATACCATAGATTGAAGAATTGGCTGTTGAAAAGGTTAGGTTTTACTTTTTCCGCAATGCCAAACCCATCGCCAGCAAAACCCAACCATCGAATAATAAGCTAATACCTATATACAGGCCGACTAAATAAAGGGAGGTTTGAGGCCAGTCAAACAGAAATAAAGTCGCCAGCAAAAGCGACGTTGCACCATTAAAGCTCATCCAAATCCAACCTTTGGCCGGATGAATAGAATTAGCTAAAGCAAAGCTGCCAAACGAATCCAGCAAAAGGTAAATGGCCAGTAACAGACCCACCGCCTCTACTCCCGACATTGGATCAGTGAACATCAAAACTGCAACAGCAACAAGTACCGCCGATTTAAACCAATTCATCAGGCTCTTTGCATCGTAACGGTAAGTGTGAATACCCCACATAACGCCACCAAGGAAGAGCAGCCAAGCTGAAAAAATCACGGTGCTCAACGACATAATACCAGGCAACAATATACCCGCCGTTCCCAATAAAATAAATAGGATACCGGTGATCAAGGTGAAGGGCCCGAATTTACCGAGAATTATTGCATCCATGCTAGGTAGCGTGGTCATAATTAATTTCCTTATATAGATGATTTGACCGACATTTTAACAAAGCTGCCAAAGTCTTTACTTTGAACTACAGAATACCGTTGGCTTTGTATTGACGTTATTGGAGATTCCTCTTACTTCAATGTGGTAAACCCGTAATTGTGGTGTGTATCATCAGTATTAATATCCTGGGGGTTAAAGATAGGACGAAAATAAACGACACATGTTGTTGCGAATTTTTCTGTACATAGAAAAACCATTAAGTTCGAACTCGGTAACTGGGATAGCGTTTCGTTTTTTCATGGTAAAAAACTCGGTTAGTTTTGCATTGAGATTGGCATCAAAACATTCGAGATTGATTTCAAAATTAAATTCCAGACTTCTCGCATCCCAGTTGGTGGATCCTAAAAAGGACCAGATATCATCAATAATGACAATTTTACTGTGGTCAAACGGCCTTTTATTTTTGTAAATGTGTACACCGTGCTCTATTATTCTCAAGAAGTTTGCTTCCATCACCCAGTTCACGAAAAAGATGTCACTGTGCTCAGGCACAATAATTTCGATTAACACGCCACGTAATGCTGCTGCGTGAAGATATGTCATTAATGTTTGGTCTGGTATAAAATAAGGCGTCATAATTTTCACGTTGGTTCGCGCGCTAGCTAATGCGTTAATTAATGCCCAGCGTATTTTGTTATGGTCTTCATCGGGACCATCTTGAATGACTCGGGCAACGACAGATTGCTCGCTTGTTTGCTTATGTATGCTGGGTTTATGCAGGGGGAATTCAATTAGTTCACCTGTCGCAAAAAACCAATCCTCTATAAATACCTGACTAATTTGGTCAATAACCTGGCCCGTTACTTGAAATTGAACATCATCAATGGGGGTTTCTGTGTTTTTAACTACATTATTCTGGCTTATGTTCATTCCACCGATGTAAGCCACTTCACCATCCACACAGAGAATTTTTCTGTGGTTTCTTAGGTTGATAAAACGAATACTGGTAAGCGAAATGGCGGGTAAAAAACGAGCTGTTTTAACCCCTAACTTTTTTAAAGCTCGGTCTGATTTATGCCAGCTGTAACCAATGCCTATGCCGTCCAGTAGTACGTTCACAATGACACCTCGACTATGAGCTTCACCTAAGGCGTTAATAAATTGGAGTCCAACGGAATCCCAATTGAATATATAACTTGATAAAACAATGTGGTGCTTAGCGCTATTAATCGATTGGATCATAGCTGGGTAGGCTGTATCACCATTAATGAGCGGTTCAACTGTGTTGGCTGCAATATAATTAACTGGATGAATTTTATATCCAGCAATGATTGATGAATGCCAACGCTTGGGTAGATGGAAAAATTTGATGGGTTTTTGTTGATGGCGAAAATCTGGTTTACGTGTTTTTGGATGTTTTTTCTGCGCTAAACGTTTGATTCTATTTATTCCAAACAACCAATAAAACAAACTTCCCACAACGGGTGAAAGTATAACAAGGCCAATCCAGGCCAGTGAAGTGCGTTCGTTTTCTTTGAACATCAGAACATGTAAACTGCTAATGAGAGATAAACTAATATGTAAAATAATTGTTATGGTTACCCAATGGATATAGGTCCATTCAAGTAACTCTTCAAATATTTGCATAAAAGCCTACTCAGTAATGCGCGGTTAAGTGAATTATGGAAAACGACAGTACATATATAATCAGACAATATAAGTACAGCTAGAAGCTTACAACAAAATTGCAATAAATCTAATAAAGACTTTCATATGGAGATCATCATGAGCATAAAAATAAATGATTTTAAGGTAACACCAGGCGAGAAGTTTATACTTCGAGACTGCCCTACCCAGACTGATCCTCTATATCAGTCAAAGAAACATTATAAACGAATGCTCAAAAAACAGGTCACCAAATTAAGCAAACAACAACAGCTATTGTATGGGTCCAACAAATATTCACTACTATTAATATTTCAAGCAATGGATACGGCTGGCAAAGACGGCGTTATTCGCCATGTTATGTCCGGGATTAATCCACAGGGCTGTCAGGTCACTAGTTTCAAACATCCGAGCGCTAATGAATTGGAGCATGATTTTTTATGGCGAACCAATCAAGCGTTGCCTGAACGCGGTCGTATTGGTGTATTTAACCGCTCGTATTATGAAGAAGTGCTGATAGTCCGAGTGCACCCTAAAGTACTCGAAGCTCAGAAAATTCCAGAGGAACATTTTGCTAAAGGTGACTTATGGCAAGACCGCTTTCGTTCTATTAATAATGTAGAGAAACATCTGCACAATGGCGGTACCCACATTATTAAAATATTTTTGCACCTTTCTCAGGAAGAACAGCGCTTGCGTTTTATTGATCGCATAGATGACCCAGATAAAAATTGGAAGTTTACTGATGCTGATATAAAAGAACGAGAGTTTTGGCCACAGTATCAGGAGGCTTACCAAGCATGTTTGCAAGAAACGAGCACAAGCGATAATCCTTGGTATGCTGTGCCAGCAGATGATAAAAAGAACGCACGCTTAATTGTTGCCAAAATTATGCATAAAACATTAAAGGCCCTGAATATGAGCTATCCGATTAGTGATGAACAACGCAAGCTAGAGCTACAGTTATTAAAGCAAAAACTGTTGAAGTAAGCAGTTCTGCGTGACTAACATTACCACACGGAGTTTACTCAATGATTCACCTATATAATTTACCAATAGCGCTCCATACTTATTTGTCCTGGGGAGCGTCGTAAGTGCTTTTTAAAACCCAATTCATTAAGTACTTGCATCGCGTCTGCTATCATTGCTGGATTTCCGCAAAGCATGACTTGAGTGTTTTCAGGATTGATGTCAATTTTTGTTTGGTTTTGAATGACACCACTTTTAATAAGTGCCGGGATCCTTCCTTGAATAGTGCCGGCATGCTTTTCTCTGCTCACCACTGGCACAAAAGAAAACTGTTCTGCATGATCATTTTGCCATTTTTCTATTTTTGCTAGGTATGCTAAATCATGAAACTTTCTTACACCATAAACTAACGTGATGTTTTTATAAGTTCGCCAAGGTTCACGCGTTTCCAAGATAGATAAAAAAGGGCCAACACCAGTCCCAGTGGCAAGCATAAGTAAATTTTCACTGGCTGGAACTTCATTGAGAACTAAAAATCCAGTTGCTGGAGACATTATTTTCAGCTTGTCTCCCTTTTGAAGCGCATGTAACTTAGGTGATAAACTCCCCTCTTCTACAGGCACAGCAATCACTTCTAACACATCTGATTGAGGAGAATTAACCAATGAATATGGCCTAGAAATCACAGTGCCGTCCTGCATTTCAACACCAATTTTGGCAAACTGACCTGCGGTAAATGTTGGAAATTCAGAACATGAAAAGTACAAACTAAACAAATGCGGATTCCAGTCCACCCTATCAATGATTACTGCGTCGTGCCATTTAGCCATTGTTGGTTTCTACTTATATATTTTCAAGTATCTCTTGAAAAGGTTGAGGCTTATGAATTGCATAACCTTGAGCATAATCAACACCAAGTTCTTTTAACATATCTTTGATATCATCAGACTCAACGAACTCAGCGATGGTTTGCATTCCCATAATATGGCCAATTTGATGAATTGACTTGACCATAGCGTAGTCTATTCTATCTTCTATCATATCTTTCACAAACAAACCGTCTATTTTTAGATAATCCACGGATAGATTTTTTAAATAGCCAAATGATGAAAGTCCACTACCAAAATCATCTAAAGCAAAATAGCACCCAAACTTTTTAAGGTTGTTTATAAAGTTTTCAGCCAGTAGAAGGTGTGAGATAGCCGCAGTCTCTGTTATTTCAAAACAAATTTTACTCCCATCGACCCTATGTTGACTAAATTTGGAAACGATAAAGTCTAATATGCTTGCATCAGTCAACGAATGGCCAGAGAGATTAATCGAAACGAAATCAACGGTGTTCAAAAAAATAGGATTTTCTTCCAGTACACGAAAGGCTTTTTCTATGACCCACCGGTCGACTTGCTCAATCAGATTATAACGTTCTGCTGATGGCAAAAACGCACCAGGTGGAATGATGTTTCCCTCCTCATCTTGCATTCTAACAAGCAGTTCATAATGCATTTTATCGCTGTTATTAAGTGACTCGATACTTTGCGCGTAAAGACAGAATCGGTCCTCGGTTAAAGCCTGTTGAATGATGTTAACCCATTGCATTTCACCATGGCGTTTAGTTAAACCCTCATCATCAATATGATATACATGAATACGATTACGCCCAGAGTCCTTAGCCATATAACATGCCGCATCAGCGTCTTTTAATAAACCGGTTAATGTACTTCCAATTCCTATTATGGGCACTAAGCCAATGCTCGCGCTCGTTCTGAATCTATGTTCTTCAAACTGAAAATGATAATTTTGAATTGCCGTTTGTAAAAGCGTGGCAACCTGGTGTGCCCCTTCAATTGAGCAGTCTGTCATCAACACGCCAAACTCATCACCGCCTAGCCGCGCTAGTGTACCGCTTGCTCGAATAATTTTTTTTAGCACCACACTCAGTTGACGAAGCATTTCATCGCCGGCTGCATGCCCGCAAGTATCATTTACTACTTTAAATTGGTCGAGGTCGATATAACACATTGCATGTTCTGATTTATCATGTACGTTGCTCGTTATCATATCTTCAATGCGGCGTTCAAATTCTCGACGATTAAAGAGCCCGGTTAGGTCATCGTGGGATGAAAGGTAACTGAGTTTGTCCTCTACTTGCTTGCGTTTAGTAATATCAAGGTTAGACGAGCGGACACCTATTTGTTTACCCTTATCGTCAGTAACTTGCATACAGGTATGATTAAACCAAACAGTTGAGTCCTCTTTTGAGAGTAAACGCAGATCAAAAGCCTCAGGGTCACCATTGTCATTTATTTTATGTACGTGACACTTCCATATACCAATATCGTCGGGATGAATTAGCTGATCCATTAAGTTAGGCGTGTCATAAAAGGCCTGTTGATCATACCCGGTTAAATTGATGCAGGATGGAGACACATATTCATAGCAGCCATCAATAGAGCGTAAATAGGTAAACTCTTGTGCTAAATCTGCAATTGCGCGAAATTGTTTAGTCTTATGCTGTAGTTTAAATTTAAGCAGTGCTCCATTGGCTAGCAATGAGCCGATAATAATCGCTACCAAAGTGGGTGCAATAAAAAACGTAACTGAGGTCTCAATATAGAAAAAATATGCGTGAGTAAATGCAATCGGATAAATCAACAAAATAGTGAGAACGATGTATCTGATGAATATATAAAGAGGTGGCGTTCCTATTTCTATATGAAATACCCGATTCAATAACGAACGATTGGCCAATGCGCTTGCCTCTTCAATTTTGCAGTTAAATAACGATAAGTGTTACATTAGGCGGGGATGTCCCCAGAACCCCAACATGAAGTACCAGCGCATATTTATTTGGAGTTAGCGGGTTAGATAAAGGTCATAGCCTCATTCTAATTTTATGTGTTAACATTCGCCCCGCAAAATAAAGCACCCGTAGCTCAGCTGGATAGAGTATCGGCCTCCGAAGGTTTTGACTCACATAGTTTTTAAATGGGCTTATTAGGTGCTGATCGTTTTGTCGTTGATAATTATAAGATTTTCATCAATTCTGCAAATATACATTTAAAGACATTTAACACCCTATTGTAATGTCACGGCACAAAATGGTCACAAGTGGGATGAATAAACTAACCACCCCTGACTGACTTTTTAGTATATCAAATTAACGTTTTTTGCACTACTTCACAAAGTTCTATTTGTAGTTACGTAATAAAACTTGGCGCGTTTTTAAGACGTTTTTTATTACTTCTGTTGATATACATTTAAAACCCTATTGTAACGTCTAGGCACAAAGGGAGTTTATGTGTCTTTTGCTTCGCAACTGAGCATTATGTTTTCAAACTCGATTGTAATATGGTTTTTACATGGGCTATTTCACTTTGCTTTTGCAGCACTGTGTCAACAAACAACCAATTAGCCTGTACATCATCCATAGTTATTTCAAGTTTTAAAAAGCCACGCTCATGCAGGTTGCAATATTGTAAGTCATCAATAACAGCGACTAAGTCGTCGGCCAATTTTTTTGCTTCCTCCACGCTTAACGATAAGTATGCTTCCATGCCGGGTGAAGATACACTAGGTGTTGCGTACTCATAGCCTACGACCTCTCCAGCGCTATTTGTTAGCTGACTGCACCATGCATTGTGTGTGTCCCCAGCAACTACAACAAGCTGCTTATTCATTTGCTTGATCATGCTGTAGAGTTTTTCTCGCTCTGCGGGATAGCCATCCCATGCATCTAGGTTATAGGCTATTTTATTGGATAATCTAGCTTGTTCTTTTTCGGTCAAGGTTTGGCCGTCTGCTTGTTTAAGTTTTATTGCAGATAAGTTTGCGATCATGCTCGCTGTTTTAGTTCGGTCGCGGTTACCCATCACTTCAGCTGGGAAAAACATCTTGCCCATTAAAACTTGCTGCCCCAGCATTTGCCATTTTGCTGATGACCGTGCGACGTTTTTCTGTAACCAAGCCAGTTGCTGTGAACCCAACAATGTGCGGTCTGGATTACTGATGTCTTGGGTGAAGCTTTTTGCATCCATTTGGCCTTGCTCGCTCATGTAATCAGCATAGGCCAGTTGTTTATCTCGCCCAATCACTCTAGTATCGAGCATATGCAGGCTTAGCAGCTCGCCGAAATCAAAACTTCGGTAAATCTGCGGTGAGCTTTCTCCCGCTGGCGGTCGGATAGGTAACCACTCATAATAAGCCTGCACAGCAGCGGTACGACGTTCAAAAAAATCACCCTCATCTTCGTTATGGTTCTGCGCACCAGCTTTCCATGTGTCGTTGGCAATTTCATGATCATCCCACACCACTATAAAAGGAGCGCTTTGATGTATCGCTTGCAAGCCTCTATCGTTACGATATAAGGCATAGCGATTACGGTAATCGGCAAGGCTAATTACTTCGCTCATGTTATTAGCGTTGGGCGCTCTACCAATCTCTACAGCTTTTTCTGTGGCATAACCGTCGGCGGCGTACTCATAAATGTAGTCACCAAGGTGTAATACAAAGTCAAAATCGCCTTGATTGGCAGCAAGGGTATATGGCGTAAAGTAGCCTGCGGGATAGTTTGAACAAGAGAATACAGCGAATGTAATTTTGCTCACATCTTGCTTAGGCAGAGTCTTTGTTACACCGACAGGGCTTGTTATATTGTCACCAATGAAACGATAATAGTACCGTTGACCTGTACTAAGCTCTGTTACATCAATTTTGATGGTATAGTCGCGGGCAGATGATGTATTTGCACTGCCGCTGCGAACAATATTGTTGAATGACTGGTCTGTAGCCACTTGCCAGTTTACCGTCGCCGTATTTGCGCCTTTGACAACAGGCACTGCGCGAGTCCATATAATAACGGCGCTTTGCGTGGGATCCCCTGATGCCACAGAGTGAGTAAAATCAATGCTCGACGGAGTAGATATCGACTTAGTTGAGGTTTTGGCACAAGACACAATAACCGAACTGGCTAAAATGCTGCTAAGCCTTAAAAATGTACGCCTATCAATATTTCTCATAATTTAGCTTCCTCGATTTGTCATTAGTTGCCAAAAGCCATGTAAAACTCGACACCTAAAAAGCGTGGTGGTCCAGCTACAAATGTAGGATTGCCGAAGCTCCCACCTGTATTGCCGGCATCAACTAAATAGTCATCATCAAATAAGTTGCTCGCGAAAACACTTAAGCGCCATGAGTTGTCGCTGCCTGCGATTCCTAATTTTGCACTCACCAGACTTATTGCATCTTCGCTAATATCAAGCCCAGAAATTGGTGCATTGTCAGGTTCAAAGAAAATATCTGAACGGTAGCTATACACGAAAGAGCCGACTAAATTTAAATTATCATTGATTGGCTGGTTATAGAAAAACCCAGTACTTGCCGTCCATTCGGGCTGGAGCCTGAAACGGTTACCCGCCAAGTTACCGTTTTCATTATCATCATCAATTTCTGCATCTATATATGCAAAGTTGGCAAAGACGTCAAAATTGTCACCGAGTAGTGCTCGTACTTCAGCTTCTACGCCTATATTTGTCGCAGAGCCCGCGTTAGCTACAAAAAAGTTTCCCGCTTCGTCTTGCTGCGTAACTTGGAAGTCTGAATAGTCTTGATAATACACAGAGGCTGAATAGGTGACTTTGCGATCAGGCGTTTGGCCCTTTACACCGGTTTCATAATTCCAAATGATTTCTGCTGGGACAAAAGTGATATCAGCAACTGCGCCGCCCTCACCATCACTTTGTGAACTCACGTCAACCACCTCTGAGCGGCGCCCCTTGGAAATTGTGCCGAATAGGTTAGTGTTTTCGTTAAGCTTATACAGAACGTTAAAACGCGGTAACCAGTCGTCAAAGTCGTCACTTGCCTCTAATCGCTGGCCGCCAGTGCTGGTTACGGGTAACAAAGGACCACCTGATAAAACAGAATTTGGCGAAATTGAGCTGTAACCGCTCGTTTTATCTTCAGTTACGTAGCGTAAACCTGCGGTTATCTCTGTTTTCTGATTAAGCTGGTAGGTGAAGTCAGCAAATACAGATATTGCGTCAGTTTCACCAAAGTTACTAAATGAAGCGCTGTAAGGCAGCAATTGTGCTGCACCCTGAGTCAAAGCGGGGGTTAACAGGTTTACTGTGCCATCGGCATTTATACAGGGTAAACCCGATCCTAGAAAACCTAAGCAATTCAAGTAAATTGACTCTTCAGTGCTAAAAGGAACTGCCTGACTGCCTTCTTCGCTAAAATAGCTTAAACCATAAATGCTGATGAGTTTGTCGCTGCTATGTAGAAACCTAAATTCTTGGCTAAATTGGTCACCCTTTGCGTCTTCTCCAAACTCTAAAAACCAAGCTTGAGTGCCGTCCGCATCAAATACTTCAAGTGAGTCAAAGCTTCTTGTGGCGGTAATAGATGTAAAGTTAAGCGCATCAGAAATTGCCCAATTCACCGTAAGATTAATATCATCGGTTTCCCTGTCCACACCAAGTTTCTCAGCACCTAGTACTGAAGCCGACAACGGGCTACCCGACATTTCCACAAAAGTGAATGGGCTAGTGTCGCCACCTGTCGGAGCGAACAATCCGTTTTTAAAGGAAGTACCTGAGTCTAAGTTTTCTTCGTGCGTAAACACCAAATCTGCCGTCATGGCATCATTCGGGGTGAATCTAACAGATGCTCTAAAAGCCGTGCGTTCAATGGCATGCATATCGTCTTGCTTGATCCCATCAGGGTTCTGTGAATTGGGGTCTCCCGCAATATTAGTGATAAAGCCATCACGTTGGCGATAGTTAAATGCCAATCGCGCTTGCAGTGTTTGATTACCGCCAGTAATAAAACCTTGCGCTGTTCTCGCCGAATAATTGCCTAAGCCTACATTTACTGCACCATTAAATTCTTGTTCAGGTTTGTTGGTGATCACGCTAAGTGCACCTACTGAGGCGGCCGTACCAAACAATGTTGCTTGCGGGCCTTTAACAACCTCTACACGTTCGATATCAAAGAGCTCAAAGTAGGAACCACGAGAACGAGAAATATCTACGCCATTGTAATATATGGATACTCGGGGAGACGCTTGCGATGAACCGCTATCAGAGGTAATACCGCGAATTACAAACCCGGGATTGTTGGGACTTTGTTCCTGAATGACAAGTCCAGGCGTAATTTCCGATAATACATCTAATTCGGCAATCCCGATGTTCTGTAAAAATTCGCCATTATATGCACTGATACTGGCAGGAACGTCTTGAATTGATTGCACTCTTTTTTGAGCAGTGACTGTAATTTGCTCAATTTGTTGTTCAAGCTCAGAAGAGTCTGGGGTTTGAGCAACCGTGTTTGCACTTGAGAGGGCGCTGAAGAGAGCGAGCGATATTGCAGAAAACATCATTGGTTTACCAGTGTACATATTCATTTCGTAATCCGTATTTATAGTGAATAACTTAGGCAATTGATTATCCCAATAAAAGGTAGAGATTATTTAAGACGAAACGATGACATAGAGATGACAGAATGATGAATGTGATTTTAAAATGGAGAACTAAACCGTTAGTGCAAACGCAATAACACTATGTTGCATGGCTGCCTGTCAGGTAGTCAAAATGATAAAATTAAATTAGCCTCACTTTTTAACTAATAAAATAAATATTTCTTCAAACAGTTCATTTTGTAGACCCGCCCGCATAACGTTAATTGTATCACTTTTTCAAATTTTCATGATTTTCACTTTTATGCTCTATCGAAAGGGAAGTCGGGTTGACATCAGGATCGCAATTGCACGTTTTTGTGACGCCACATTTTAAATTATCTGGCACCAATACTTTTGGCACGCCACCAAGGAACTCAAGGCAACGTGGATGGCTTTTCACCCAATCCGATAGTGGGGTTCTGGGGACATGCCCGCCCAATGTAACACTTATCTTTACAGCCTATGCCCCATATAGCTTCTAGGGGGGACTCAATTTTCATTTTGCATGATTGGTTGCATAATTTCATCTAAATCAAGCAAGTTTTGTTCAAAACTGGAGCTGTAAGTTCCGTTCAAGTTGATATTAAGCCGGGCTACAGGTGAAACCTGCTTGATAACATCCTGTTCCAGATTATTTAGTGCAAAACTGACACGCTTTTCTTCCAATGACAGACTGGGAATACCATATAAATCCTTAACTTCTGCTTCGTTAAGTATGGTCAGGCGCTTTGAATTAGGCATAGGCTTCTCGCAAAACCCAAATGTTACTATAATTCAAATTTATTGCAGAAAATAAATATTAAGGTGCCCCTAGAGGCATCGTGCAATATGGGATGTAACGATAAGTGTTACATTAGGCGGGGATGTCCCCAGAACCCCTTATTGAGCTTGGCCGTGTTAGAACTAAGTTGAATGCTAGGCTGCATTAGCTTTGGCTACATTTTTAGCATAGACTTGGTGACGTGGACTATTTTCTGCAAATGACTTTACTATAGAGTCGACCACTGTGAGAGAAAATCACTTTCAGTTACGAGTTCTGTTATCAGTTTCGCGCTTTGTAAGTTTCGTCTTTTTTAACCCAGAAGCGAATTATCTATATAGCTGTGAAAGGCTGCGGGGCTTGTTTTTTTAACAGCAGACGCATTAGCTGTTGACGACCAATCAGTCGTCAACAAATTGTAAACAATTAGGCAGATTTTTTACGACGTGCAAGACTTAAGCCCATAAGACCAAGACCTAACAATGCGATTGAAGAAGGGTTAGAAACGCTTGTTGGTGTTCCTCTTAGTACCACATTATCAATGTAAGCAGATTCATTGTATCGACTAACATTCGTCCAAAAAGAAATCTGTAGGTTAGCTAAGTTACTAGCACCTAATATTGCACCGAGGGATACTGATGCGAAACTAGACTCACCCAAATTTGTTGACCAAATATCGTTCCAACCAGAGCCATCATTCCAACTAACATGCAAGGTATCTTTCCCTTCAGTATTCTTTGCTGCCCATTCAAAGTCTAAGTAGATATCATCATATCCAATTGTTGAAGCATTGTTTGAAGCAGCGGTATCGACCAAACTCAACCGTATGGTATCTCTCAATCGGAGAACGCCACTGCGAATGGCAACATCATTACTATCTTCCTCATATTCAGACCAACCGTTACCGACATTATTGCTATTATTACGGTCAAAGTTATCGGAAAAAATGACACTCGCTGACGCACTGCTACACACACATAAAAATACAGCAATCGCACTAATATTTTTCAAAAATTTCATTTTATTAATACCTTTATTTTTTATTTATTTTTTTAGCAAATCAAAGCTTAGCCATCAAATATTAAAGTGAATGACAAACTTGGGCTATGAATTACAAACATTGGAAATAGCATGGTAAATAATCAACAATTTTGTCTCTAAATCACCTACTACAATCCATACAGCAAAAAACGAGCCATATATTTTTTACTATATTTTACTATATTTTACAGGTACTTAAATAGTATTTTCAGAATTTAAACTTTTAAATAAAAAAAGTGTAAAAAAAGCTGACAAGTTTTATACATGAAAGTTGTAGTGACTACCTATTATAAATATTTTACTAATCAAGATATTAAGAAGTGTGATCTACAAAAGCGATGGCTACAAAAAGGCGACCGTACGTCTAAATTTTGCAAGTAACTTAGCTGTTACATTTAGTTGGGGTATTCGTCAACTAAATCCACTTTGGGACTAAATAATTGGTTATAGGTAAGGCACTTAAACTGCAATTAGATAGCGCTGTCATTTCAGTTTTTGTTGAAGATGTTTTTGAATTCTAAAACCATTTTCCTAGATGTATTAAAAAAGAATATCACTAGCATCAATGTGTATGTAATCCCTCCAATGAATATATTGAAAAGTAATTCTAGGGGCAGACTTGATGTTAATAATTGGGGTTCTGGGGACATGCCCGCCCAATGTAACACTTATCTTTACAGCCTATGCCCCATATAGCTTCTAGGGGGGACTCAATTTTCATTTTGCATGATTGGTTGCATAATTTCATCTAAATCAAGCAAGTTTTGTTCAAAACTGGAGCTGTAAGTTCCGTTCAAGTTGATATTAAGCCGGGCTACAGGTGAAACCTGCTTGATAACATCCTGTTCCAGATTATTTAGTGCAAAACTGACACGCTTTTCTTCCAATGACAGACTGGGAATACCATATAAATCCTTAACTTCTGCTTCGTTAAGTATGGTCAGGCGCTTTGAATTAGGCATAGGCTTCTCGCAAAACCCAAATGTTACTATAATTCAAATTTATTGCAGAAAATAAATATTAAGGTGCCCCTAGAGGCATCGTGCAATATGGGATGTAACGATAAGTGTTACATTAGGCGGGGATGTCCCCAGAACCCCACATTAGGTACTAATTACAAATAGGCGCTTAATACGCGCCCGGATCGGCATTTTTAACTGAATATGATTGTTGTCTGTCTAATAAAATGTGATATTTAGCGAGAAAGTGCGGTATCCCGCAATTCAAAACTTTTGGTTTAAGCAGATTCCACTATGCAGTTTCTATGTGCTTAACTAATCAGCTGCTCCGGTATGCTCTTTTTCTGCGACTGATTTGATTTTCAACCAACGCGAAAGCCAAACGCGCGAGGATGTTAATTGGATGCACAATTTGTTAATTTAGATTCAGAATAGATGACAAATGGCATGAAAAAAGGCCCCGACTATCAAGTGGGACCTTTTACAGTGTTAGACGGTAACCTATTTCTTCGTGCTGCGTCTAGCGAGACTCAATCCTGCTAAACTTAGCCCTAGCAGCGCAAGCGTGCCGGGTGCAGGGACATCCGCGATAGTTATTTTTCCACGTAAATTTGCTGTTGCAGACTGTCCTTCCAATACGGAAAAAGTATTCTGAGTCGAGAAACCACCTGTTGTTACATTGCCAACTTCTAACGCAAGCGTATATAATATACCTGCAATATTAAACGTCTCAGTCGGTAATACGATAGGAAACTGCACAATATCTGCTTGCGCTTGTGCCGAACCTGTATTTGGCGTGTTAATCAACGACAGTAAATAAGTGAACATTTCATTTGCGCCAAATGGATTAGTGAAGTCAATGGTTATACTTAGATCTACCGAATCAGCGCCCGTTCCTGATACAATTGTACCATTGAAGTAGGTAATTTCTCCGATGTCGAAGAATGAGCCTATAGTTCCGGCAATGCTCTGACCCTCGCAGACCAGTGATGACGGTTCCGTACCATTACCACCGGTGCCCCACGTGAATGTGTCCGAACCTACACCCGAGTTTACCATTGTGGTCGGACCTTGAGCATTCTGGAATACACACGAACTTGTCCCATCAATCGGAGCCGCATATGCTGACAACGAAATACCGCAATACGCGATTACGGCAAAAACTGCTTGGATTAGTTGCTTTTTCATAATTATTTTCCTTTAATTAATTTTTACTCATTATTTTAGAATAGCAATACGAAAATTGTGCCACTGAACCAATTATGCCAAATAATATTGTGCAAAAAATATACAGAAAATAAATTATGATTAAAAAACAAACAGTTGTATCTTTTGGTGTTTTTTTAATCAATTAAGTGTAAAAAAACCTGACAGTAGTTAACTCAAAGTTCTTATTAATCGAAGTCAAATTCAGGTTTAGTGATACTTATTTCAATAGCATATATTCCGTTTATGCCATTAATTTAGGTATTAAGCTTCTTTTCAATGCGCAGATGACAGCAATTAAAATTCAATTTGGTGTATTTAGCGGTGAGTTTTTTAACATAGAAAGTGTAAAGAAAGCTGACAGGCTGCAGTGGGGTTGTTGGATCTCTATATTTCGCGCAGTCGAATTAAGGTTGTATGCTCGCTGTTTACTATGTCCTAACTGGTTTTGGCTCAAGCATACTTCGCACGAGCCAAGTATCGTCGGCTTTCCAACTAGTTACCCATTGTGGAATATCACCAGCAGGCATGGGGCGAGCAATCCCGTAACCCTGACCTAACTCACAACCCAGTTGCAACAGGGCTTTGCCATGCTCGATACTTTCGACTCCCTCTGCAATCACCTCGCGCCGGAATGCTTTAGCTAAACCAACCACTCCTTCAACAATTGCGCAGTCGTCGGCATCATCTAACATGTCGCGCACGAAGCTTTGGTCGATTTTAATCAAGTGTGCTGGCAGACGTCTTAGATGGGTTAATGATGAATATCCTGTGCCAAAGTCATCTAAGGCGAAGCGTACACCAAGTTCATGGCATGAGTTCATAGTCGCAGATACTTGGTTGATGTCATGTAACGCACTCGTTTCTAGTATTTCCAATTCCAAACAACATGGACTTACTTCAGGATGGGCTGCCAATAATATTGCTACGCGCGCAGCAAAATTATCTTGTTGTAATTGGTAACCACTTATATTGACACTAACCGGCAGATTGAGCGCTAAGCTTTGCCACTGGGTTATTTGGCTTAATGCCGCGTCTATTACCCACTCACCTAGTTTAAGACTAACTGCATGACCTTCTATTACTGGTAAGAACTCTAAAGGTGGCACTAAACCGCGTGCCGGATGCTGCCAGCGGATTAGCGCCTCAGCGCCTCAGCGCCTATCACTTCGCCAGTATACATATTCACTTTAGGTTGATAGTAAAGAACAAACTCACGTTTATCCAAAGCAGTACGCACATTGAATATGCTTTTGCGTTGTGTTTTGCTCGCATCCTCTTGTGCAGTATCAAACAGACGATAACGATTCTTACCTTCTTGCTTAGCGACATACATCGCTTGGTCTGCATGACGTACAAGCTGATCGGCGTCTGAACCATCTTGCGGATAAAGTGTCGCACCAATACTCGCAGAAACTTGCATTACGGTACCATCCAAGGTGACTGGGTCAGACGCCGCCTTTAACAAACGTTCTAATACGGGTTGGCTGTCTTTGAAACTTTCTAAGTCCACCATAACTGCGATAAATTCATCACCGCCAATACGAGCTAAGGTATCGCCCTCACGTAAAGCGGATTTCATGGCTTGTGACACGGCAATGAGTAGTTCGTCGCCCACATTATGCCCGTGGTTGTCATTGACTTCTTTGAAGCCATCTAAGTCCATAAATGCAACCGCTAGTGACAGATTACGGCGCTGGCACACAGCCATAGCTTGGCTTAGGCGATCTGCCAGTAATACACGGTTAGGCAGATTAGTCAGTACGTCGAAATGTGCAAAGCGTTCGAGGTTTTCGTTCATTTGACCCAAGTGCTGACTCTTTATGCGCAGTTCTTTTGTTACCTGATCGGCATAGGACAAAGCTTTTTTATTAGCTTTAGTTAAAAAAACTAATAAGGCGACCAACAACGTGTTGATCACAATACCAACAATTAAAACCCATAATGGCTGCCTGCTTAATGCTGCTTCGCGGAAACTTGAATTTGAGTCAACTTTAAAAGACCATTCACGACCATACATTACTACGTTGGTAGAACTTTTGAACATGGGATTCGGGTCAACATCATCGAGGTTGTCCTGATATAGTAAATCATCATTGTCTTGGATACCGATCGAGACTTGGCGCTGCCGAGATCCAAGAATACCCTGTATTAATTTGTTTGTGATAAAGGGCGCATAGATGACACCAAGAATCGATTCTCTTCTCGCGTTAACTGAGTTAGGCTGTAATCCATCCTTATAAAACGGCGCATAAAGCAGAAAACCGGTCGTCTTTTGTGCGTCCTGTACTAGCGTTATTGGCCCTGATGCCTGCGTTAACCCGGTATCCCGTGCTTTTTTAATGGCGATATAGCGAACAGTTTCAAAGGCCATATCAAGGCCAATCGCTTCGTTATTGGCATCGTTTGGTTCGATATAGGTAGTTGGCCAAAATTCTGATTGAGTATGTGCTGGATGTAGTTCGAAGTCTGGACGCCACTTTCGCTCGCGCTCCAGAAAGAGCTTTAACTCATCGGGCTGTATATTGAAAATCACGCCGATGCCATTTATGCCGGGATAAATCCTATCTATTTGCAGCCTGTTAGTATACTTCTTCCACTGCGGATAAGTAATGTTGCCACCAAGGCTGTCAATGAAAGAATTCCCAGCCCACAAAGCATTTTCATATAACTGCATTCTTTCCTGAATGAGGTTAATTGTCAGTTTCTTTTCGATGAGGAACAGATCGTTGGCTGCATTATAAACTTGTTCCTTCGATAGATACCATGCAGCAAATGTTAGCGCGAATGAAAGTCCGACAAATAACCAATGCACTTTATGCATTCGACCGGCTGATTCCAGTTTCTGTCTCTGTAGCAGCGAAGATTTGTTTATATGTCGATCTTCATCGATTTTCTGATCTTTTGGGGATACCTCTCCAACCTCTTCTAACATAAACAAACTCCGACTGTTCGGACTCTTTGTGTATAAAAGTTACCGATCATGTGTTGTTATCTTTAAAGATATTTCGTAACGCTATTTTACAGATGCTGACATCCTTTATAGCAAAATAGAGATCAACATGCTGCTGGGTGGCAATCTTAAACTATAACTGGTTAGTCGAATAGCTTTCGGCTCAACCAGCATAGTAAAATGTAAAAGTTAATCTTTAATGTAACACTATTGTACAATAATATTGCAGAAACTTTTTAAGAAAGTTGAGCTTAGATAAACATTAAGAATAGTAAATACCCAATGGATGTTCATACACTCTTAAGTTTCTAGCAAAAACATTTCTAAAGGTCTTTTCCACAATATCTAGACTATCAACTGAGCCCAACATGCTAATACCGGTTATCATTATCCCCGGGATTAGCATGTTGGGGAACTCGGGATTATTTTGCGACAATCCAACGAGATAGAGGCTAATTCAAAACCCCACTAAATGGCAGTTGAGCCACCGTCTATAGGAAGAGCCACCCCTGTGGTAAAGCCTGCTGCGTCTGAACACAAATACAAAACAGCTGCCGCAACTTCTTCAGGTAGTCCAATACGCCCAACGGGATGCAGTTTTTTTACATATTGTTCTTTTTGAGGATCGTTTTGTGTTGCCCGTTTATACATCTCAGTATCAATAACGGCAGGACAGACAGCATTAACGCGTAACCCTTTTTTACCATATTCAATTGCTGCTGATTTAGTTAGCCCAATCACCGCATGCTTACTGGCACTATAAATACTCATTTTTGGAGCTGCGCCTAAGCCAGCAATCGACGCGGTATTTACGATGGCCGAGGTAGGTTGGCGCAGCATAGCGGGAATTTGATATTTCATGCAACGCCACACGCCTTTCACGTTTACGTCCATTATCTTGTCATAAACAGCCTCATTCCCATCTGCCAATTTACTTTGTTCAATTTCAATACCAGCATTATTAAAAGCGATATCTAATTTCCCATAGATTTCTAATGTGCTATTAACCAGTCCTTGAACATCTCTATCTTTTGTTACGTCGCAAGGAATAAACGTCGCTAAGCCTCCGGTTTGACTAATTTTAGAAACAGTTTCTTCACCATCGGTTTGATTGATATCAGCTACGACCACCTTGGCACCTTGTTGCGCGAATGCCAGCGCCGCAGCGCGTCCAATGCCGTTACCTCCTCCGGTTATTAAAACCACTTTATTTTTAAAAGTATTCAACGCGTTAACCTAAATATATATAATTAAACAAACCATAGGACGTTTAGTCAGATTGGGGAACTGTTTTATTTTCATGTGAGTGTATAAGTGTGGGTAATCATATGGTTTTTGAGCATTTTGTAGGGCTTTTGCTGGTTTCTCAAATTAAATTCACAGATCGTTAGTTACTATCACTCGGGCCGTCATCGACAAGAAAAATAAGGAAAAAGCACAGTTTAGAAGTGGGCCTTAGTCTTTTAGCGTTGAGCTGATTGTCTATGCTGGGGGCCAAAACCCTCGATCCTGATTTAGTTAATACAATGGAATCTGCGTTGCCAGGTACCTTGCATGAAGTCATCATTAGGTTTGATGGCCAGAATGCCATTAGTGACGTGCAATTAGATGCGCACTTAACGGCTGGAATTAACACCGTAATAAGCATGCGTAACTTACCCATCGTTGGTGCGTCCGCCACCACCGAAAAAAACTAACTTAATTTATAGTCGCAGCGACGTTGTGTCGTTCTGGGAATAAGTAAAAAACATCAATCAGCAAAGGTAAAATAGTGCTTATCCTTAGCCTTTGAAACCTGCATTGCTTGAGCTGCTTTTGCTCTCAATTCAAATTGAGTATTACCATGATCCGGATAAATTGAGACACCGATACTAAGGTTAATTTTTATTTCCTGGTCTCTATACGGTACACGGGCGTCAAACGCGGTTATTAGCCTCTTGCAAATTATATCACAAGCTTGTTTTGAGACTGGATAATGTAGGACAACTAAAAACTCGTCACCACCTTGACGACAAGCGATATCAGTATCTCTAATTAATTCTTTGATCCGTTTAGCAACTTCTTTTAGTGCATAGTCACCAGCATCGAGACCGAGCGCTTCATTAATTAATCTAAAATCATCAATGTCTATATACAGAATTGCTGCTTTGAATTGATGACGTTTTGCCATGTTCAATGTTAATTCAAACTGTTCTCGTGCAAGCCGAGGAGAACTAAGGCCAGTTAGTTGATCATGATTTGCTAAGTAGTCAATTTTTTTCCCTTGCTCGTCTATTTCAATGAACGATTTTTTCAACGTATTTCGAAAATTAATAAGTATTAAGGCCATTAACGCAAGGCTGATTAATACCGTCACAACAGAATAAATGGTCGAATTTGTAAATATAAGAGTTGCAACATCAATCCCTATTGGATATGTCATCGTACTGCTAAAAAACAATATCGTAGCAGTGCAAAATGTAACCATCACAATACTATAAATAATAGAGATTTTAGCATTATGCAAAATTGCAATAATAAAAGTAGTTGCTACTAATAAGGTCAATAGACCAATGGACAAGCCATATTCGTAAGCACCGATTAGTATTAAAAATGTTAAAAACATAAACACTAGCATAGTATCTATTATCGTTTTTTGTTTAGAGGGACGAAGGTAAATGGCGATTGCCACTATCATAAACACAAAATGAATAAGGTGGATATTGTGATAGCCAGATTGAATCCAACTACCTATAGTAAAAGGAAGTATAAGCGCACATATCGTGATTATTAAGAGCACTATTTTTGATAAAATATGATAGCGTAATTTCTTGTTTTGCTTTTGGATGTTGGTCACATTGTTTGCCTAGTACGGGGTTGACTATCACAGATTAAGCCGGCACTCCCTGTACGTTGCTTCTTAAGAATTAAAAGATACTCTTGTTCCCACATAAATGCAAAAGTGTTAGTGGATATTTTGTTTTATGTTAATAAAATCAGCGATTTGTCGAAATAATATGCATCAACGACTCGATTAATTTTACAAATAGATAGATACTACGCAACACAATTAACTTCTGGTGTGCACAATTAATGGCGCTTTCCCTCATATTTACCACCCTAATCGTTCTCGTTATTTTGTGGTTTTTGATTATTAAAGTCGACTCAAAGTTTATAATTGCAAATAGTATATATAGCGCAGGCAATAGGCTTGAAGCTAAAATGGCAGGCTTAAAACACTACTCAACTTGGAATCAAAATTTTGATTTGCAGATACACTATTTGAGCAATGTAGTCGAATTCGACAAGACTAAGCCTGTCATCGTTTTGTTACATGGTTTTAGTGCTGATAAGTATATTTGGAATCGAATTTCTAAAAAGTTAAGTAAAAAGTATCAGCTGTTTATTCCTGATTTATTGGGTCACGGCGATGTTGTTTACAGGTCAACTGATAAATATTCAGCGAATGAACAAGTCCTTTTTTTAATGGATATGTTGGACAAACTACATATTCAAAATTTTCATCTTATTGGCAATAGTATGGGCGGTTTAATGACGGCTATAATGTTAGAAAGTTGTCCGCAGCGTATTCGTAAATCAGTGTTAATAGATCCTGCCGGTATTCGTACCGATTATTCATTAGAAATGGCCAAGACCAAGCACAACCCGTTTAAACACAACAATGAGGCTGATTTTTTTTATTTTTATGATCTTGTTATGGCTAAGCCCCCCTATTTACCCAAGTTTATATTGCGAGCCGTTGCTGCTAAATATATTGGGAAACGTGAACAGTATGCACATATGTTTCGCGATTTCTTTAATCCCAATGATTTCTTTGATCTAACGCATAAAATTGACACGTCTGAGGTGATGCTGGTCTGGGGTGCAAATGATAAACTACTGCCTGTTGCGGATCATTTGGTTTGGCAAGACATGTTAGATACAACTACCGTAATATATGAAGATTTAGGCCACATGCCAATGGTAGAGGATGTTGGTAGAGTATCGAGAGATATTATGTTGTTTTTAGAGTGAGACGCATAAATATATTCAAGCTCAAAACGCTGACTCGATTTTATTGGATCCGCTATTGTTTTACTATTTGAGAATATAAGAATCTGATGGAATACATCTATTTATTAATTGCTTTTGTTTTTGGATTTGGTTTTAGGTTACTAAGTCTTCCTCCGCTTATTGGCTATCTGATTGCCGGGTTTGCCTTGAATGCGTGGGGTATAGAAAACAATAGTAGCTTGCAAGAAATTGCTGATCTTGGCATTACCATTATGCTCTTCACCATTGGTTTAAAGCTAAATATTCACGACCTATTAAAACGTGAAATATGGTTGAGTAGTCTTCTGCATTCAACTATTTGGATAGCATTTGTTAGCGCCGTTTTTCTAGTATTAAGCCTAATTGGGTTGCCCTACTTCACTGACATGGACCCAACAACCGCTGCTTTAATTGGCTTTGCGTTTAGTTTCAGTTCAACGGTTTGTGTGGTCAAAATATTAGAGGAAAGTGGCGAGAGTAGAACCCGACATGGCAAAGTCGCCATCGGTATATTAGTAATGCAAGATATTTTTGCTGTGCTTTTCATGGTTGTAGCGACCGGTAAAATCCCTTCTCCGTGGGCTCTCTTACTTTTCCTACTCATACCTACTGTACCTTTGCTTCATCGATTGTTAAACAAATCTGGGCATGGAGAACTACTCCCACTAACCGGTTTTATTTTGGCCTTGGGAGGGTATCAATTATTTGAACTCGTTGGCATTAAAGGGGACCTTGGTGCACTTATTTTTGGAGTGTTAATTGCAGGACACTCAAAAGCAAATGAGTTGTCGAAATCGTTATTGGGCTTCAAAGACCTTTTTCTTATCGGTTTTTTTCTAACCATTGGTTTAACGGCGCTTCCGACACTTGAAATTACAGCTATTGCTTTATTAATAACATTGTTGTTACCGCTTAAATTTTATTTGTTTTTTCTTCTGCTTACTAAGTTTAGATTGCGAGCGCGAACCTCGTTTCTGTCTAGTTTAGTGATGTCGAATTACAGCGAGTTTGGACTTATCATTGCCGCTGTTGCAGTAAGCGTTGGACTCCTAGAAGATGTATGGTTAGTCATAATGGCATTGAGTGTTTCGTTCTCGTTTGTTTTCACAAGCGCCTTATATAAAACTTCACACAATCAATATAACAGCCATAAAGAACGCCTTAAAATGTTTCAATCAGCAAACTCTTTAAAAGAAGATGTTTATCCAAAAATGGGTGACACAAAAGTTCTTGTTATAGGCATGGGGCGTGTTGGTAAAGGTGCATTTAAAACGCTCGCAAAACTGATGGAAAAAGGTGTTACCGGTATGGACGCCGACTTAGACAAGGTTAATTCACTAAAAGAACAAAACTATGTAGCTATTCTTGGCGACGGTGAAAACATCGATTTATGGGAAAATGTAGACATAAGCAACATTGAATTAATTTTGTTGGCACTGCCCTCAATAGATGATTCATCAAATATTACCAACCAGCTTAGAACAGCCTCTTACTCTGGCAAAATTGCAGCCATTGCAAGATATGAAGATGAAGTTCAGCCGCTCTTGGAGGTGGGTGTCGACAAGGTATTTAACTTTTTTACGGAAGCTGGGTTAGGTTTTGCTGAAGAAAGCTTTGAAATGTTAAACAACACGAGTAATTAAGCTACAACGTCGCTAATAATCAAAGACTTAATGAAAATCATTCTCTTTACTATCGCATTGATATCTAACGAATATTTTGCATATTTATTGATATTGATTAAAACCTGTCTATACTAGTATGTAATCAGGAATAACCTGTTCGTCACTGTTTAAGGCACCGAGGTAGCTAAATGAAAGGTAAACCAGAAGTAATCAAAGTACTCAATGAAGTACTCACTACTGAACTCACCTCAATCAACCAATATTTTTTGCACGCTCGTATGTACAAAAATTGGGGTTTTGAGGTACTCAACGAGAAGTGCTATAAAAAGTCCATAAAAGATATGAAACAGGCTGATGAGATAATTGCTCGTATCTTGTTTCTTGAGGGGCTGCCCAACCTACAAATGATAGGCAAAATAAATATAGGTGAAGAACCGGCAGAAATGCTTAAGTGTGATGCTGGTTTTCAAACCAAGCAAATACCACAAATCAAAAATGCAATAGCTCTTTGCGAAACGCATTTAGACTTCGTAACACGTGATTTGCTAGCCAGTATTTTAGAGTACGAAGAAGAGCACTATGATTGGTTAGATACTCAGGCATACCAAATTGAACAATTAGGTATTCAAAACTACCTTCAGTCTCAAGTAGAGGAAGATTAATATGCAAGGCAATAAAAATGTAATAGGCGGGTTAAACACCCTGCTTGGTTATGAGTTAGCAGCTATGGACCAATATTTTGTGCATTCTCAGATGTATTTAGACTGGGGGCTCAGTAAATTACACGAGCGCATAAATCACGAATTCGACGACGAAAAAGGTCACGCAACTAAGCTCATTGAACGTATGCTCTTTTTAGGTGGCGAGCCCGATATGCAAACGCGCGTTGGTTACAAAGTAGGTAAAGCTGTGCCTGAAATGCTGCAAAGTGATTTGCGCGTAGAATATGAAGTAGCAGACAAGTTAAGAACCGTCATCGCAATGTGTGAAGTTGAAAAAGACTATGTTACGCGAGACATGTTGATGATTTTGCTTGATGACACAGAAATGGATCATGCACACTGGCTAGAACAACAACTTGGTCTTATAGAAATGTTGGGATTATCTAACTATCTGCAATCACAAATGTAAGTTATTCATTGCTTGTATAGAAGGCGGCTGAGTATGTTTTTACTTGGCCGTTTTGGTTTTCGATATGTAGAATAAGCCGCCATTGCATTTGTGCTAGATTACAACTTCCCAAAAATGTTATATAACCAATATCTTCTTTCATAATGGGTGTTTTACCCATGAACATGTTCACCCCTTCAATCCACGCTTTTGTCAGTTTAAGTTCTTTCGGCAGGTCAATAGAGAGCAAAAGTTCCTCTTCTGTTACGATTGGTGATAAAAATTTTACAATTATTTTATTATTTTCGTATACAAATGTGCACTTTTCGACGGTTAAATCACATTCCTTTTGAAGGTTACCCTGAGAATTAACATTTTTATAATAAACCCCTGAAAGGCTCATTATTATTAGGCATACAAAGAGTATTAGTGTCTGTTTTGAATACATTTTTTTCTAGCTTTTTTACATTTCGTTAACGCGAGGCAGGCCTTTATTGACCAAGATCAACTCCGACTCAAGTAATATATCTTTTTGTACTTAAAAACATTATTATCCGTAAGTAATACCTCAATAGCTTACTTAACTTACTCGCACTACTCAACTAGAGAGAAAATTAAGTTACAAGCATTGAGACATAGTTATTTTTTCTCGACGCGGAAGATATATTAATATGAGCGAAACAAGCCAAGTACATCCTGAATACAACTATAAAGTGGTCAGGCAATTCACAATAATGACGATTATTTGGGGCATTGTTGGAATGTCATTGGGAGTGTTAATTGCTGCGCAACTATTTGCTCCTGCATTAAACTTTGACATTCCATGGTTAACCTACTCTCGGCTTCGACCTTTACACACCAATGCGGTTATATTTGCATTCGGTGGTTGTGCACTTTTTGCAACGTCTTATTACATAGTCCAAAGAACGTCACAAGTTCGATTGTTCAGTGACAAACTGGCTGCATTTACCTTTTGGGGCTGGCAAGCAGTTATCGTTGCCGCTGTTATAAGCTTGCCGTTGGGTTACACGTCTAGCAAAGAATATGCGGAGTTAGAGTGGCCAATCGATATTCTAATTACATTAGTTTGGCTCGCCTATATTATCAATTTCTTTGGTACGCTTGTTATACGCAAAACATCTCATATATATGTTGCCAATTGGTTCTTGGGCGCGTTCATGTTGACTGTTGCGGTGTTGCATATCGGCAATAGCATGGTTGTACCCGTTACGTTTATGAAGTCATACTCGATCTATGCAGGTGCAGTTGATGCAATGATGCAGTGGTGGTATGGACACAACGCTGTTGGCTTTTTCCTAACTGCCGGTTTCTTGGGAATGATGTATTACTTCGTCCCTAAGCAAGCAGGACGTCCTGTATACTCGTATCGCTTATCAATTGTCCACTTTTGGGCGCTGATATCGCTTTACATTTGGGCTGGTCCACACCATCTTCACTACACTGCTCTTCCTGATTGGACTCAATCCTTAGGAATGGCAATGTCAATCATACTTTTCGTGCCCTCATGGGGAGGAATGATTAACGGTATTATGACTCTCTCAGGTGCTTGGCATAAGCTAAGAACGGACCCTATATTACGCTTTTTAATAGTCTCTTTGTCCTTCTATGGTATGTCTACCTTTGAAGGTCCAATGATGGCAATTAAGACAGTTAATGCTTTATCTCATTACACAGACTGGACAATTGGACACGTTCATTCTGGCGCTTTGGGTTGGGTAGCCATGGTAACCATTGGTTCTATTTACCATTTAGTTCCTATTTTGTTCGGCCAGCCAAAAATGTATAGCACTAAGTTAATTAATATTCACTTCTGGTTAGCAACAATTGGTGTGGTTTTATACATCGTTGCAATGTGGATGTCAGGTGTTTTACAGGGTCTAATGTGGAGAGCAGTCAATTCTGACGGTACTCTAACTTATTCGTTTGTAGAGTCATTAGAAGCTTCTAAACCGTTCTATATTGTTCGTTTCATTGGTGGTTTATTTGTTGTCACAGGTATGTTGATTATGGCTTATAACTGTTACCGCACTATTAACGCACCGAAAGAAAGCATTGCAACTAACCCTGCAACTGCTGCAGCGTAAGGATAGCGATAATGAAAAATCCACATGAGTTATTAGAAAAAAACGTTGGTTTATTAACCGTACTTATTTTAGTCGCGATTAGTTTTGGTGCAATGGCCCAAATACTACCGCTCATGTTTGATCAACAAGCATTAGAGCCGGTCAAGGGTTTGCGTCCATACACTGCGCTAGAGCTAGAAGGCCGCGATTTATATATACGCGAAGGCTGTGTTGGCTGTCATAGCCAAATGATCCGTCCATTTCGTTCCGAGACTGAGCGTTATGGGCACTACTCTGTTGCCGGTGAATCTGTTTGGGAACGCCCTTTCTTATGGGGTTCAAAAAGAACAGGTCCTGATTTGGCTCGAGTAGGTCAACGCTATAGTGATGAATGGCATCGCGTTCACTTGATGAATCCAAGAAACGTAGTTCCTGAATCAAATATGCCTGGTTACCCGTGGTTAGCTGAGAATACACTTGATGGTGCAGATATTGTTAAAAAAATGGAGGTTAACCGAATGTTAGGTATGCCATATAAAGATGAAGATATTGCAGGTGCTGAAGCTGCAGTGAAAGGCAAAACAGAAATGGAAGCCTTAATCGCATATTTGCAGCAACTTGGGACACATTTAAAATAATGGACCAGGGAACTATAGGTAGTATATTTACGGTCATCGTTTTCGTCTCTTTCGTGGGAGTTTGTTATTGGGCATTCAGCAGCCGCAATAAAAAAAGTTTCGACGAAGCAGCAAATTTAGTTTTCGATGATGAAACAAAGAAAAATTTAAACAAAGAAGATCAGGAGTCTTAAACTTATGAGTATGTTTTGGACAATTTGGATATCTGTAATAACTCTAGGCTCGATTTTAGGCTGTTACTTGCTGCTACGTTGGAGTTTATCTAACGATACCGGTGTTGAAGAAGGCGCGTCTATGGGACACGTGTTCGACGGGATAGAAGAACTAAACAATCAACTACCCCGTTGGTGGACAATATTATTCTATATTTGTATTGTCTGGGGCGTTGTTTATTTGATTCTTTATCCAGGCTTAGGTAGTTTTAAAGGAGTGTTGGGCTGGAAAAGTTCTAACCAAGGCGTTCTTACATTAGAGGAGTCAAAATTAGCATTACAAAAGGATATTGACGAAGGCAACTGGAATGACTATGCCCTTCAAATCAAATACGCTAATGAAAAATTTGACCCTATTTTCGCTGAATATGCAAAAACTCCGGTTGAGCAATTAGCGCTGAATGAAGGAGCCGTTCAAGTTGGGCAGCGTTTATTTTTGCAAAACTGTGCACAGTGCCATGGTTCAAATGCTAAAGGTGCCGCTTCTGGATTCCCCAACCTAACTGATAATGACTGGTTGTATGGTGGTTCCGGTGACAAAATTAAAGAAACCTTAATATTGGGCCGTCGGGGAGCTATGCCAGCTTGGTTAAACAGCATGGGCGAAGACGGTGTAGCCGAAGTTGTTGCCTATACGTTAAGCTTAAGCGGCCGTGATGTTGACCAGGGTTTGAAAGATGCAGGGAAAGCAAGATTTGTAGTTTGCTCTGCATGTCACGGAATGGATGGTAAAGGCAATCAAATGCTTGGTGCTCCTAACCTAACAGATAATATATGGCTGTATGGCGGTAACCAAAAGACCGTAACACAAACCCTTTATTATGGACGCAACGGTGTAATGCCTGCATTTAAAGAGACGCTCGGTGAAGATAAGGTGCACGTTGTTGCTGCTTATGTTTACAGCCTGTCTCAACGTAAGTAAAAAACGATTAAAAAAGCCTCGTATAACCGGGGCTTTTTTGTGCCTGATCCGTTAAACTTGTTGTTTTCCGATTAGTTATTTCACTTAATATTAAAAAGAGTTTACGCATCATGCAAGAGTCAGACAGCAAACCCTGGTACAAGCAATTTTGGCCTTGGTTTTTAATCTGCATACCGTTATCGTCATTTATCGTCGGCGGCATCGTTGTGAGTTACGCAACCGATGGGACCAATAGCCTAGTCGTTGATGATTACTATAAAGAAGGCAAGGCTATTAATGAACGGCTAGATAAAATCGAAAAAGCCAAAGAGTTGAATATCATTACAAAATTGAACATTAGTGATAATTTTATCTCTGTTGAATTTCTGTCAGGCGCCCCGCAAAGCAGACAAGCGCTGAAGCTCGATTTTTATCATGTCACTCAACAGGATAAAGACTTTCATGTGCTGTTAAGCGCTGATGCAAACGGTATATATAGGGCATCAACCGATACCAGCGTTAATGGTAAATGGCGGTTGCGCCTTACGCCACTTGACGAAAGTTGGAAAGTTCAGAAAACTGTTATTTTACCCACAGCTGCGGCGATCAGTTTCAATCCATAATGGCGGTATCCATTCTCAATGGCTATTAATGTCTCAAAAGGCAATTGTTTTCATTGCGGCTTGCCTAATTTAGAAGGTGACAAATATCCTGTCACCATTCTCCACAAAACACACAACATGTGTTGTCCTGGTTGCCAAGCAGTAGCAAGCTCCATTGTGGAAAATGGGTTAGAAAGCTATTACGAATTCAGAACCGAACCTGCAACAAAAGGCGACGCTGCGCTTGATAACACAATGAATAAACTCTCTGTGTATGACGAGCCTGCGCTGCAAGAAGAGTTTGTTTTCGAAAACGGTAAACACAAACAAATACAATTAACGGTAGAGGGAATCACATGCGCCGCTTGTGGGTGGCTTATAGAAAAACAACTAGCCAAAGTCGCGGGTGTTAAACAAGTATCTGTTAATGTAGGTGCACGTCGAGCAATGATTGCGTGGAATGATAAAGAAATCAAGCTTTCGCAACTGCTTAAACAATTAAAAAGTATTGGTTATGAGTCCCTTCCCTTTCAGCCAGACAATCATGAAGCGTCATTTCAAAATGAACAAAAAAGTTATTTAAAGAGATTAGGATTAGCGGGCTTAATGACCATGCAGGTCATGATGCTGGCAATGGCACAATATTTTGATTTGTTTGGTAATATTGAACCTGAAACAACACGATATTTTAACTGGATTAGTCTGGTTTTGACCACTCCCGTTGTGTTGTATTCAGGCAGTGTTTTTTATCTTAGCGCTTTGAAAGCGACAATGGCAAAAGCAATCAATATGGACATATCGGTTACAATCGCTATATTTTCGACCTATATCGCAGGCTTGATAACGGTTAATGACGTTGATGCAGAGGTTTACTTTGAATCAATTTGTATGTTTGTATTCTTTCTTCTTATCAGTCGTTACTTGGAGCAACGAACACGGCATAAAGCGAATCAGATTTCCTCAAACATGCTGAAGCATATTCCTGTTACCGCTTATAAATGGGTAAACGGCGAACTAACCTCAGTATTAGCAAAACAATTACAGGTTAATGATTTAGTGCTAGTTAAAGCAGGTGAAATTATACCCGTGGATGGTGAAATTACGGAGGGGCAAGCAATAATCGACGAGTCGATGTTAACCGGTGAATTTGAGTCCGTCGACAAACAACAAGGTGCACTGGTTTATGGCGGTACACTAAATCAACTCGGTGTTATTACTATTAAAGTGACCAAGACACTTAAATATGCAATGGTAAATCAAATTTTACGATTGCAGGAGGCTGCACTTGTAAATAAACCCAAAGTAGCTTTAATGGCAGACCGACTCAGTCGCCATTTTAGCATTGTCGTATTGGCATTTACTGCCTTTACATATGCATTCTGGTACTTCCAAGACAGTCCTCATGCATTTTGGATTGCGATTTCTGTACTTGTTGCAACCTGCCCTTGTGCACTTGGCTTAGCAACACCGTCAGCCTTGACTTGCGCCATGGCAAAACTAAACAAAGGCGGCATACTGCTTAAACGCGCCGATGCACTTGAGCAACTTACCGAAATATCCGATATTGTGTTCGATAAAACCGGCACGCTTACCTGCGGAGAGTTTTCCATAGAGAAAGTATGGGTTGCCGAGCCATCGCAACAAACAACATTCCTGTCGATTGCTGCGGCTTTAGAGGTAAGGTCTGAGCACCCTATTGCAAAAGCCTTTTCAACCTTCGAAATTGACAAGCAGCATCAACACATCGATAACTTCACCGTTAGTGTAGGCAATGGTATTTATGGCACTATTGATGGTCATGTGTATCAGTTAGGTTCCGCTAATTTCATTGGTATAAATCCTAAACACTCCTCGAGTATTGAATTTATCGATGCGTCAGTCATCCTTGCAAAGGACGAATACGTCGTTGCAGCATTTTGGTTGGTAGACGAAATAAAACATGACGTAGCTGATGTATTAAAAAAACTAAGCGGTTACGAGACAAGCATATTGAGTGGTGATAGCGAAAAAAATGTACACGATGTCGCGGTCAAGTTAGGTATTGGTAAAACGTATGCCCAATGTACTCCATTACAAAAATTAGAGACAATTAAAATACTGCAACAACAGGGTAAAAAAATACTCATGCTAGGTGATGGCATCAATGATGCCCCTGTATTGGCCGCAGCCGATGTATCAGTAGCTGTCGGCAATGCTTCGGATCTAGCGAAAAATGCAGCTGACGTTATATTATTAAGCGCCCAATTGGATTCCCTTGTTCTAGTATTATCTATGGCTAAAAAAACACGCCGCAAGATAAAACAAAATATGGTGTGGGCTATTGGTTACAATGTGTTGGTTTTACCATTGGCGATGGCTGGTTTTTTAACGCCTTGGATGGCCGCACTTGGTATGTCTATCAGTTCAATTATTGTGGTGTATAATTCTACCCGCTTGCTTAAAGATTGAGATAAAAAATGGGTAACCACTTATGAGTATTATTTATGTGTTAATTCCCCTAGCCATTATTATTGTGGGTATTGCGGTCATTATATTTTTTTGGGCTGTACGCTCAAATCAATTTGACGATTTAGATCGCCAAGGATATAGCATCTTATTTGACGACGACATTAACAAAAAAGACGTTAATAACAAACAACAAAAAGACGAAACAGATAAAACCGACGATATTAAATAATGCTCGAGATTAATTACGTTGGTGCATTTTTTATTGGTATTGCTGGCGGCGTCCACTGCATTGGCATGTGCGGTGGCATAGCGAGTGCGTTTTCATTTGCAATCCCTAAGGGCCAATCACAACTACCCTATATTTTTTCATACAACCTTGGTCGCATTATTAGCTATACAATAGCGGGAGCAATCACTGGTTTTGTTGGCAGTATGGTAACTGTTAATATTCAATCTGGATTACCCATTTTACAAATAATAAGTATTGTTTTTTTGGTGTTGTTGGCACTCTATATTGGTGATTGGTACAAAGGCCTCTCCTTCTTAGAAAAATTGGGGGGGAAGATTTGGAAAAAGATATCGCCCTTATCCAAAAAACTCATTCCGTTTAAAAACCCAATATATACACTTGCTTATGGCATGATATGGGGTTGGTTGCCTTGCGGATTAGTCTATTCTGTACTAACTTGGTCGTTGGCCAGTGAGTCGGTAATGCAAGGTGCATTAGTTATGTTCTCATTTGGTTTGGGAACCTTACCGACTCTTATAGCTGCTAGTTTAGGTGCTAGTTTCTTAGTGCCTATTTTTCAGCATAAAATGACACGCAAAATCATTTCAATCCTGTTGTTTGCGTTTTCTTTGACCTTGACCTTCAATCTATATCTGAGTCATACTTGAAACGAGAATACTAAAAAGGAGTAAGTCATGGCAAAGGGTTCTGAACTGTCAATTCACTGTCAAAGCTGCAGCTTTAGTCACTTGTGTTTACCGGTTAGTTTAAACAAAGACGAACTAGAGTCATTAGACGATATTATCGAGCGTAAAAAGCCTCTGCATAAAACGGATAAATTGGTAAGCTACGGCGATGATTTTCATTCATTATATGCTGTTCGCTCAGGTTCATTTAAATCTTACGTAAGCGACAAAGACGGCATGGAACAGATTATTGGTTTCCATTTCCCCGGCGATATTATTGGATTTGACGCGTTAAAAGATAATAAGCATGGTAGTTACACTCAAGCATTGGAAACCGCAATGGTTTGTGAATTACCCTACGATACACTAGATGAAATGTCAGTTAAATTTCCAAAGCTCAGAAAGCAAATAATGCGATTCATGAGTGCAGAAATAAAACATGATCATGACTTAATGATGTTGCTCAGTAAGCGCAGCGCAGAAGAACGTTTATTGCACTTTTTAATTGACCTTTCACAGCGATTCGAAGAAAGAGGATTTTCTGCCAAGCAGTTTAATTTGTCCATGACCAGAAATGAAATTGGTAACTACTTGGGCTTAACCGTTGAGACTATCAGCAGGCTGTTAACTCGTTTTCAGAGAGAGTTGTTAATAAAGGTAGATGGTAAATTAATAACCATTATTGACTTTGATGCTATTAAACAACGTTTTCCTGATATGGAAATTAATGTTACTAGCATTTGCTAATTTAGATAAAGTTAATATACGACATCGAGTTCTGTCCATTCACTCTCAAAAAAGCCTCAGAATATAAGTTAAGACAACAGTTTTGGAGAAACCTATGTTTACGTGCAAAAAAATACTCGTTGTTACCGATCCTACCCTTGACCAACAATTGTCTCTGCTGAGAGCGCTGAGCATCGCTGAGAAAACAGGCGCAACGGCCATTGCATTTACCTGCATCTACGATAAATCTTATGATATGACGACAGTACTTACCAGTGACGAACGCTTTAATATGAAGCAGGCAATGGTTGAGCATGAAAAATTAAAGCTGGAAGCTTTAGTTGAGGTGTTAAAATGTGAGAGTAGTGTTGAGGTTGTCGTGACCTGGCATAAAAAATTGCATGAGTCGGTAGTCGACACTTGCAACGAATACAGTTGTGACTTAATTATAAAAGCGACCAAAAAGCATGGATTATTGTCATCTACCCTGTTCACTCCAAGTGATTGGCACATTATCCGCAATTCGTCGGTAGATGTTCTCTTAGTTAAGTCACATGAATGGTCTCAGAACGCCACTATAGTCGGTGCCATTGGTGTTTCAGCTAAAGATGACGTTCACACATGTTTAAGTGATAAAGTGTCTGAGACCGCTTATGGTTTATCACAAATGCTAAACGCAAACCTTCACTTTGCAAATTCATTTGCAGGAGCACCAATACATATAGCCGTAGAAGTACCTAATTTCTCTCCAGAAGTATATAATAAATCGGTACACAATAGGCATATGAAAACACTACAAGCGCTTGGTCAAAAGTACCAATTAGACACCGCCAATATCCACGTATTGGAAGGCTTACCTGAAGATATGATCCCTGAAGTATGCAAACAATATAATGCAGATTTGTTGGTGATTGGTTCGGTTGGCCGTAAAGGTCTATCCGCAGCTCTATTGGGCAATACTGCTGAACTCATTATTGACGCGGTCGAATGCGACACCTTAGTGGTAAAAGCAAGTACCGATGAAACCTAAGTAACGTTAAAAAGGATTTACATGAAAATTGGACTTGCACTTGGTGCTGGTGCTGCCAGAGGTTGGGCGCATATTGGAATTATTAGAGCATTACAAAAAGCTGGCGTTCAGATAGATGTTATCGCAGGTTGTTCAATTGGTGCATATGTTGGTGCTGCATTTGCCAGTGGAAAACTAGATGAGTTAGAAACTTGGGCAAACTCACTGACTGAATGGCAAGTGTTTAAACTTCTAGGAGTTGGTTTTAGACGCGGTGGATTAGCCAGTGGTCAAAAGGTATTTGATAAATTAAAAAATGATTTTTGTGCCCCTACCTACGAAGAGATGAATATACCTTTTGCATGCGTTGCAACTGATCTTTACTCCGGTAAGGAAGTTGTATTTAATAAAGGTGACATTGGCGAATCCATCCAAGCCTCGTGTGCCATACCGGCTCTGTTTAGTCCCATCGATCATAACGGTCGATGGTTAGTTGACGGTGCGGTCTCTAATCCAGTTCCTGTCAATCAATGTAGGCATATGGGGGCTGACTTTGTTATTGCCGTAAACCTCAGTGCTGATTTTCGCCCAAGACTAATTGAAACATGTGAGCGTGAACACGAGGATAATCAAAGAAAGACGGATGCGATGCTTGATAGAGCGGGTGACAGTTTCATCAAAAAGTGGCTTTCACCGGACCCGAAACCTAACAAAAGGGCCTCTCCAGGAATTGTCGGTGTTATGAGCAGCTCTCTCGAAATTTTACAAGCTAGAGTGACCCGTTCGCGCCTTGCTGGCGAACCGCCTGATATTCTCATCGAACCACAATTACATGATGTAGGTATGCTCGAATTTTACCGAGCAAGCGAGGTTGCTGAAAAGGGCAATCAAGCGGTTGAGCGTTTAGCCACCCAAATTGCCTTTCAGTTAAATTTAGTAGGGAAAGTATAAGATTACTTATTATTTGCTTGCTATGGCCGTTATGCGTAACGGTATAGTAAGTAGCTTCAACCCCTTCTTCCGTTCAAACCATTCTTTGTCTAGCATCAACGTACCCTCAGACACCATTTCGCCGGTTTTTGTGGCCTCACGAAGGTTTTTGTCGCTAAATTGAAGCATCAACCCATTTACAGTCGGCATCATAAATGATAAAAAACTGCCCATTTCATTAAAAAATGCTTCGTACTGCTCATACAAAAACTGCATTTCTGTAAAAGTATATTCAGTCTTTAAATACTCAGGCTTAGTTTCAAGTTGAACAGATATATCGCATTGATTGGATGGCTCCTTAAAATCGATGACAACGTATGCATCAGCCATATTCAATGCCTTTTCAGAGCGAATAGTAAACCGATTCTCTGATGTCACCGTTAACGGGATCTGAACCTTCTGAGTACTAATGCGCGCTTTATAAATCGTACAAAGTTGATCTGTACCAACATGCATGAAACCAAAGGCAAACTGAAGTGCTTGAGTATCGTCATTATCTAGTTTTTTAACATGGCTATAAAATGTTTTATATCTCACTTCCACTTCGTCAGCAACTGCTGGCTGTATTAGCAACATAGCTAACATCGCCATTACGACAGGTTTCTGCATTACATAAGTTCCCTATTAACTCTAATCATTTGTTTTAATTCAATCACATAATCGTCGCCGCGCTCTGAATACTTAGTTAAGCCCTCAGACAACGCGACAGCTGAAATTGGCTGCATTTTGTTACGAAGTTGTTTTCGGATACTGCGCATCTCGGTATAAGCATCATGCCTATTTAAGTTTCGCATGTAGGTATACATGGCTCTAGATAAATTATTGAATTTCGCAACTTCGTGCGCTGCACCATCGTTGCGACGTTTAGGCACGAACCCACAGCCTTTTCTAAAGCACCAGAGTCCAAAAAAATTATATCCTTTAAGGGCAAATCGAGATGTTCCCCAAGCCGATTCATTTGCAGTTTGAACTAACACCAGTGCGACCGGGATTATATCGACCCTCGTTAACAACTGTTCAAATATGGTGTTTAGGTTGTCAACCCTGTCAACTCTATATTCTTCAGCTAACCAATCAAGCTCTTGCATCTGTTTTTCAGTGATCATTTCGCCAGATATGTGCTTTGCTCTTAAACCATGAATAAATTCTCGTTGCATCAAGATATGATTATTTTGTGTTTCTACTGCTGGTTTTAGGTAACTAAAAAATGCTTTCTTTTTGTCTGTTGTGTTCTCGTATTGACTAAAATCAGGTATCGGTATTTTTGCCGATTCGCTTTGTGGAACTTTTTGTATTACCGATTGTTCTGGTTGCATTAAATATATACCAAACAGCACTGCAACAAGAACGATGGCGGCAATCGAGATGATTTTCAATTTATGCATCAAAATGAGTTTCCTCAGAGTTGGTAACAGCGTGTACTTGCTGGGCTTCTTCTTTAACCCCAAACAAGTCGTTATAAAAAATACCTGTAACGTTATAATACAGGGGCACTATCCAAATAAATGCCAAGCCAAACGTTACCATACCGAGCAGAAATAACACAAAGAAAATAGCGAATAAGATGGTCATTTGCAGTAAATGTTGGTTACACATTTGAATTGATAATTTTATCGCCATAAAGGGACGTAGTTGCTTATCAGCGATTAAAAGTTTGGTAAAAACAGTTGTGATGAAAATATATATTGCAGGTAAAATGAATAACGTCATTCCAACCTGGGTTAATAATGAAATCATTAATTCTGCCGTTGCTAACCATAGTATAAAAGGAACATACATAAATAAGCTCATTACGTTTACAGGTTGTTTACGTTCAGTTTTAACTGCCAACATAGCAACCCCAGCCATTAGTGGCGATAGACATAAAGTAAGCAACATATTAAAAAAATAGGTTTCAGTTTGCATACTTTCGAGTTGCGAAACCAATTCAATATTATAAATATTAAAAAATGCCACATAAGCTGCTAATCCGATGAATAATAGAATAAACATACATCGAAGGATGACCGATAAATTCTGCTTTGTGGCAGTATTGCCTCTTTCAAACAAGCTTTTAATATTCAAATTGTATTTTTGTGATGGTACTTTATTCATTGAAGACTATGTTTCCATGTTAGTTTTTGATAATGCCTTGGTTGTACTTAAAACAACTATTCATCATATATAGTTTAGTTATACCTTTACTGATCTTGCAAATTCTATTGTTGATTGCGCAAATAAGAAACAACAATAGATAAATTAATGGTTGATTTAAGGTTTAAATCAACCATTAAGTACTAAAAATAATGCCATTGCGATAAGAACAACGCCCATCACACGGTCAAATATATAGCCATTGAGTTCGTAAAATGCACGAACCCGTTTATGTGTGATAACAATTGAGAGGAATATAAACCAGGCTGCGGTCGCCATCGCCATATACACACCATATATTATTTTGTGCTCCAATAGTGTGTCAGACGAGATGGCAACAGTGAATAGAGACAAAAAGAAGAGTGTTGCCTTTGGATTCACTCCGTTAGTAATAAAACCCAACATAAATGATTTCATTAAGCTCTTAGGTGCAGTTGCATTTGATGCGACTTGGGTTTGCCCTTGCGATTGGCTTCTGAGTGCAGTAACACCAATCCACGCCAAGTAGGCTGCAGCAAAGTACAGCAATACATTTAACAACCAAGGTGTCGTTTTTATAATCAGGCCAATCCCTATTAAAGAGTAAGTAATATGCAAAAGTATGCCTGAACCAATACCTACACTTGTTGAAATTGCGCATGCTCGTCCTTGCTGGACACTTTGTTTTAAGACAACCGCAAAGTCTGGACCTGGGCTAGCAACCGCGAAAAAATGAATCACGGCTATTGAAAAGAATTCAACCCAGTTAAAAGAGGACACATCAATCATTGACTAGTCTCGATAGGCAGCGACTGGCTTGCCCCCCATTCTGACCAACTAGCATCGTACACTCTGACGCGTCGGGCGCCTAATGAGAAAGCGGCCTGAGCAATAATACAGGCGGTTATACCGCTACCACAGCTAGTAATAATTTCTTTGTTTAGATTGATCTGTTTATCCTCAAATATGGATTTCAATTCATGCACAGATTTAAAAGCACCCTCATTTTGTAAACTGGAATAATGAATGTTTGAAGACCTCGGTATATGACCTGACCTCATATTAGCTCTAGGCTCAGCTTCAACTCCCGTGTATCTGCCGTTACTTCTAGCATCAATAATTTGTATTGATGCTTTTGTAACTGCTTTTGAATCAAAACTTGATAGTTTAGCGCTAATGTAATCAGCATCAACAAAAGAAAAACTAGTTGATGGTTCAAGCTGAACATTCGATGTTGTATCAAGACTTGCTAGTGCTGTGGTTGTGGGGTAGCTACCTTTAACCCATTCAGGCAATCCCCCATCGAGAGTCCTAACATTGGTAAACCCCATAGATATGAGCATAAACCAAGCTCTTGATGCACAGAAATTACCAAAGTCATCATAAACTACAATTTCATCTCCTAATTGCAAGCCAAGTTTCTGAGCTGCAAATTGAAACACAATAACCGAGGGCATCGTATTGCTAAATGGAGAATTGATGTCGACAAACTCATTTTCAAAATCGAACAACTGGGAATTGGGTATATAAGCCGGTAAGGCGTTTCGCACCAAGTCGGGCTTTGATGTTGGCGCATTTATCATTGTTGTGAAAAGTATTTTGCATGTATTGTTGGCAGTCAACTCAATCTTTTGAGCAAGCTCGTTGCAGCTAATTGTTGTAGATATCATGAAGAATGCAAACCAGTAACGTCATCCAGTATTAAGTGTTGTAATTAGACCACGATTTAGTCATACATAGAAGTTTGCAAAAAGAAAATTAGTCAACAATATAGGCGTAGCTAGAATAAATGACGACATTAAAATCAAAACCGTTTAGTTGTGGTAGTACTTAAGATAGTGCGGCGTAAGACTAATACGGCAAATATATAATCTACGTTAAAGCATATAATAAACTTGTTTGTTGCATGTCCTTACTTAGCGCTTTGAGTGTCAGGTTATTTTACACAATAGTAATTTCAAATTAATACCTCCTCTATCTTGTTGAAAATTATAGAATTATAAAAATGGCTTATTTTTTGCATTGGTGATTTTAATGATGAATTATCACTTTTAGAATTACCCGACCACAATTTGGAAGGGGTTAAATGGGAATATCGAATGAAATTTAAATTTTTGAAGACAGCAATAGTTGGGGCAGTCTTATTGATTGTTAACTTAAGTAGTGTTGCAAATGCAACTATAATTAGCTTAACAAATTATCAAGAGCAAACCGTTGACGGACAAAATTTTAGTTTTGTATTTAATAATCTGCTTAATTCAGATGGAACTGGTGGCATGTTGATTATTCGTGCACGCGGTGATTATGACGGTCAATTGGAAGAAACATTAGCTTGGCATAGTGAAAATGTACTATCAATTTCTGCTCTTGGGGGCTTTGTAAATGGTATAGGAGGAGTTGGAGGACCGTTTGACTTTGCGATTAGTCACGAAACATCGAAAGATATTGAATTTCAAAAAACTTACAGCATCAGTAACTCTCAACTTCAATCTATTTTGGCTGACGGAATATTCAACGTTACAGTCGACTTATCACACGTTGTAGGTGTGTTTTCATCGATTGCACCTAAGTTTGTCGAAATTTCAATTTCGTATAATAGTGTAGATGCCCCAGAGCCCTTATCCCTTGCGATTTTCGCACTCGTTGCACTTGGACTCGCTGCCCGCAGATTCAAAAAATAAGCATACAATACGAACAACCGAAAGCACTTGTGATCGCAGGTGCTTTTTTTTGTGTAAAAAAGCCCCCTACTTAATTAACACTCATTTCAACGGTAAATGACTGCTTATAAGAATATTACAGAGATATTAGAAGAATATTACCACCTAAAAACGTGTTCGGGTTTAGTTTACCACTTCAGTTATAGGGATGTTACAGGGATATTATAGGGATATTATAGGGATATTATTAAATAGAGGGGAAACAGAAAAAGCTAATAAAACAAACCAAACTAAACCAGCGCCCATACAAGTGCTAATTATTCATTACGTTAAATATATTGTAAAAATTTAACCTACTAGCTCAGCAATTTGAATACCAACTAAATTCACACCAAACTGTCTGCATGAACCGGTCTTAATTATCACTCTACAAGCTTAAAAAGAAATGGTGCCGGGGCCGGACTTGAAATTAACTTCTAAAATACTGATAAATAACGTATTTATATCTATCATGATCTTTCGGTGTTACTAATGGTGTTACTAAAGTTAAATTGCTGTTTTTGTGAACAATCTTGCAATAAGACAATTTCGGCAATAAAACGGCTAACTAGAATAAGCAAATCATTCCCATTCGCAAGCTGGAGCAAAGCCGTAAATGCTTTTCGGTTCAATGTAGTACTCTGCAATTGAATTCACTAACGTCCGGACATTAACATCATCAGTACCTTTATTTAACCAGTCAAGGATCCCTACTTCCCCCAATACACTAAATTTGTCAGATAATTGCATATTTACCTCCATGTCATCATTGAAAATATCTATATAGTCTCTAGCCTCTCGTCTTCGTGATCCTAAGCGTATATTCAGACGGCGTATCTTTGTTTACCCTGCCCGCCTTTGATAATTCATCTACTTTAACGGTCCGCTCTTTGTTTGAATGCTTAACGCTATCACTGGAAGTATCTCCCGGCACACAGTCATTGGGCGCTTTAAAGAGACGGTTAATTTTAAATGACAGTTTACTAACGAGTTCTTTGAGTATCATACCCTGCTCCGCTATTTCAATTGATTAAAGTGATTAGCGTAGCAAACTTATAATTGGCTACACCGCTTCAATATCATAACGCGCGAACATTGGAATGAAAGCTTTATGTTTATCAATAAGACTCAACTTTTCAAAATTTATGCTTTTTAATCAGTTTCGCAGATTGCATTCACCCTCAACACTACGCAATCAAAATAATTAGATGCTCTTGGCGCCATTTCAGAAGGTGATTTCATGTTAATCTAACATGTAGTTTGAGCTGCTAAGTATTCAACTAAAGTACGAACATAAAAAACGCTGTCACCCCGTCGATAAATGGCATACGTGTAAACTTTATTTATACTGCAGCAAGCCGTTAATGAAAGTGTCCGCCAGCTCTAAATAACACTGAAAACCCTCCCTCAGTGCAGTCAAATATTCCGTCAAACCCATCTATCTTAAGCGCTCTTTAAATAAGCGGTGTTAACCCTACTGATGTCTTAACGAATTGGGTTTAGTCTGATTGCTTAATCCAATTATAGTATCCTGTTCGTCTACAATGTAGTCTGAGTTTAGTCGTTCGGCTTAACACATTGGTAAGGCATCCGACTCATAATCGGCAGGTCCCCTGTTCAAGTCAGGGTTGGGCCACCATTTTCCTGTTATATTTCATCGGCTTATATTAGACCCACCGATTTATGGATTTTGGGTCTGTTTCTGTGGGCGCGTGGTGGACGCTTGCTGTACGCTTTTTTGTTGCTTTGGTCCGCTGGGAGCCGCTGTGGGGAGCAGGTGTGTGGGCATTGCTGACGTATGTGGGTCGTGGAAGTTTGGTGGAGGGTACTGTGGCTATATCAGGCTCTTTGAGTTGTGCGCGAACTCAGTGTCACCCCTCCCTAAGAGACGGCTGTAACGAAGGGTAGAACATAGTGTTAAAAGAAGTTACGCTGTTACATACCAATGATATTGAAAGCGTATATGAACCGCTTGAAGCGGCTTGGCGAGACGATATTGATAAAATGGGCGGCATGCCTTACCTTGCTGCTCTAGCCAAAGAGATAAGGGCAAAAGAATCTATCAGCTTTTTGATGGATGCGGGAGATATTTACACAGGTGCCCTTTCGAAGAAATCAACTGGCAGACTGCCCTTCGACCTATATAGCGCGATGGGTTACGACGTTGTTAATATTGGTAATCATGAATTTGAATATGGCTGGCAGTCTCTATTAGAAGTTATGCCAAGGGCTAGATTCCCCGTATTAAATGCAAATATAGTACACAGTCAGGGCAGTTAATTGCTCAGCCTTATACGATTTTAGAAAAAGATGGTGTCCGTATTGGTGTTGTTGGCGTGATGGGGCTTGATGCATTTAATAATGCTACTGCTACTTTTCAGCGAGCTGAACTCACTATAAATGACCCCACCACAAGCGCCCAATTCTGGGTAGATCGAATAATTGATGACGTAAATATGATAGTCGTATTAACCCATCAAAATAAAACCGCGCCAATGCAAACTAACAAGGAAGCCGACCCATCAGTGCAGCGAGGATTTGATGGAGACTATGTCATGGCCGGAAAAATGAAAGGCGTTGATGTGATTTTTGGTGGTCATTCCGACAATGGTTTACTTGAACCTGTGGTTCATCCTAAAACAGGCACAGTTATTGGTCTCACTTTTGGCCAGGGGATGCGCCTTGGTTATACAAAATTCACAGTCGATACGAATGGCCATAATGTGAGCTTTGTAAGCGGGAAATTAATCCCCGTAGATGCAGGTAAATTAACACGCGACGAAGTAACACAAAGCCTTATAGAAAAGCAACGCAGCATGCATCCCGAATTAACAGAGCATGTAGCGACTATTAGTAAAGCAGCAATGCGCAAATATAACAAAGAATCGACCTTAGGAAACTTGCTCACAGATGCTATGCGAAAAGGTGCTAGTAGCGATATTGCTATGTTGAACTCAGGGGCTATTCGCGCAGACCTGAATGCGGGTAATATCACGGTGGAGCATTTAATGAATGTCTATCCATTTGTAGACAAGCTGACCGTTGTTCAACTATCAGGCAAGCAAATTAAGGAACTCGCGGAGTATAGCCTTACTCTTCCTTATGGCATTGGCCAATTCTCAGGCCTTCAACTTACCTATGATTCAACAAAGCCGGCAATGCAGCGACTTATAAGCTTGACAATAAACGGTAAAACTCCCATTGATACAAAAACTTATTCGGTAGCAACAACTGATTTTATTGCCAATGGAGGCGATGGTTATAAGGTATTTACAGAAGGTAAGTTGCTTGCCGCTGATAAAATGATGGCTAAGGTCTTATTTGATGGGTTTAACGTGATGGGAACGACTGATTTGCCTTTACTAAATAGACAGGCTGATATTGGTCAATAAAATTACCAATACATAGATGCTAGGGGTACATCAACTTAACTAAATTTACCGTAAAAATTTGATTGGGAATAAAATCCCAAAAGAAATTGAATGGAAAGAAGAACTTCCCACGGTGTTGTCAACTTATCGGATTTGCGTGACACGGACCGGTTCTCTGTCTCTTATACCAAATTCTGGACGCTACTCACCTGTGCCCATTCATTAAATGCTCGTTCTCGAAGCGTTCTATAATTCTTTGCCTTCATTAGATGCCGGCCAAGTCTGAATAGGTTATTGACAACCCCATGACACGATAGAAACCGTTGAGCATGACCTTGTGATTTGAAACGCCGCATTTGCCGCTCTTGTTGTCTAGTCGGCTGATGAGATAACTCACACCGGTTGTTTTCATACTGCTGTGTTGAATGAAAAACGCTAGGTATAAGCTCTCTTTTCGTTGCCGAATAACTGCGCAATTTATCGGTAATTATCTTTAATGGCACTGCCTGCTGGCCCTTCAATAACTTTTTAAAGAACTTCATGGCAGCCTTTTTTGTTACGACGTTTTTGAACCAGTATGTCCAACTCTTCACCATCTTGGTCAACCGCACGCCAAAGGTAATGCAACTGCCCATTAATCTTGATAAACACTTCATCCAAAAACCAAATGTCGCCGATGGTTCCACGTCTCTTTTTAAGCTGACCACAATATTGCTGACCAAACTTAAGGCACCATTTTCGTATAGCTTCATAGCTTACTTTAATGCCACGATAAGCAAGCAATTCTTCAACATCACGAAAGCTCAGAGTAAATCGATGATATAGCCAAACTGCATCGCTAATGATTTGGGCTGGATAACGATGGCCAGCGTAGATTTTTAATGTATTCATAAGCGGATTATTTCACAGCTTGAATTTCCGGTCGATAAGTTGTCAATACCACAGGTAATGTTGACGTACAAAAGTCGAGAACAATAATAGAGTTTAGGAAAATCAAAAAAAAGCGTATAGTTGTTAAGCAGCGAATCAATAACAGGTCATCTATTATGAATTACAGAGAATTTATCGAAATTGTGCCAGGAAAGAGAAGTGGAAAGCCATGTATAAAAGGCACCCGCATTACAGTTGCAGATATCTTGGGTTGGCTTGCAAGTGGTATGAGTCACGAAGAAATAATCCAAGACTTTCCTCGTTTAACAACTAACGATATTAGCGCATCATTGAGCTATGCTGCAGACAGAGAACGGCATGTAAGTGTTATTGCCGCATGAAGTTGTTGTTGGACCAAAACCTGTCCTATCGCTTGGTGAAATTGCTAAATGATAGTTTCCCCGGTACTCAACATGCAGACAATATTGGATTAGAGAATTGTAGTGACATAAAAATATGGCAGTACGCCAAGAAAAATGCGTTTACCATCGTCACTCAAGACTCAGATTTTTTTGAGTTCGGACTATATGATACAGCACCCACTTTAGTTATTTGGCTTCGATGTGGTAATAGGTCGACCAATGATATAGCAAACTTGTTAAACAATAGAAAAGTAGCTATCGAAGAAGTCGCAAAGCCATCTGAAAGCTGGTGCTTAGAAATTAAGTAATGTAAGCAATATTTTGTGTTAGGTCGGCATTTACCTAATCCGGTAACGAACAATTCAGATTTGTCTGATGTCAGCTTTCGTTCAGTTCCTTTGGTAAACAATATTAACCATCCACTCTATTTATCAAGCCTTAATCCTCCCTTGCAACTGTGCCAAAAAAAACTTTAAACACTCGCTTATAAATTAAGCGCTTAACCAACTCAATGACAGCCAGTAAATTGCAGAATTCCAGTTTCGCAGGTTTTCAGAATGTTCAGTTTTGTGCTACTCCTGCCCACCCGACCAAAACACACCATAAAAAAGTTCAGTTCGGAAAAAGTTCGGAGTTCGGTCAGGTTAACCTGTTAGCTTTCTTGAACTTACATTGCGGTGACAACTTCGGCAACCTAAAAAGTTCGGTATAGGTTCGGTTATGCACCATTCAACATTAGCCGCTACAAAAACACCTTGCTTTTCTGCTGCTTGCTAGCTGAACTTCAACCATTCCCCCCGACTCATAATCGGCAGGCCCTCTGTTCAAGTCAGGGTTGGGCCACCATTTTCCTGTTATATTTCATCGGCTTATCTTAGACCCACCGATTTATGGATTTTGGGTCTGTTCAGATTCATCTGATAATTACCTCTTGTAAATTTTTGCTCGCTTGGCTGCTGTGGAGTTTTGCGTGGCTGGTCATTGCTGGCGTATTCTTACTGTTGAAGTTTCGCGGAGGTTGCGATTGAGGAGCCCTTGTGGTGCGTTTTGGTCGGGATTTGATTCAGCTGAGAACCACTGGTACTGCATGAGAATTTCGATTATAGATGGGGTGACCGAAATCTGAAATGGACGGCTAATCGCGGACATTTGCCAGCGTAGCCTTTATAACTGATCTTTCAACATTGCTAACAAAACCTTTGCTCCTCCTTCGGCCGTTTACAAAAGGTTAGCGGACTAGTAGTCTTGAAATCACTACAAATCATTGGCCAAAAGGGCTAGGCTATTGTATTTGCTATTTTTGTTTTTGTTTTTGTTTTTGGCGAAGAAATTGTACCTCATCTACATGCCGCTTATTTTTTCTATAATCAAATTCACTCTCCGTTACCATTTGAAATGGTATATTCAGAATTAGACTTTTTAGTGATCCCATGTTTGCATTCTGGTGCCAGCTCTTTAACAATGAGCGCAGCGCCAACATAAAATGCGGCCTTACCGACAGAATTACTTTGTTCGTCGTTTGCTTTAAGAAAATCACATTTTTGAATTCCATTAATTGTACAACCATTCAGCGCAATAACTACACAGAATGAAATTAAGATATAGAAAAAACTTTGGAATAACTTTTTGCTTTTTGTTTGATGCATGGTCAATCCCGTATTGAATGAGCCCGATATATAGTAGCAGACTGAATTACTCTCTGTGCTTCTAATATCCTAAAGCGTTAGATAATAACGATATTCTGAACATTAACGACCAAGAATATTCAAATAAACTAATCTTACAAGTCTAAAATAACAATATCGTTAAAATATTTTACCTATTCGAGAGACCACTATAGATAATTCTTATTGTTATAAATAGCGAGACTCTAAAACATCCTTTTGGCTCAATATAGACTGATTACTCGAAATTTCTAATGACCGCTAAAGGTTAAGCCTTTAAAGATTCAGTTCTTATGGCCTCTATTAGTGAAGTGGAACTATCCAAGCCGGTGCAGCCTTCAGCATGCCAATACCCCAACCCATTTGCGCCCTTAACGGTATCTTATATGAATAAGCACAAACGCTGCTTGTCATAACCCTAAGAGGCATTACCATGAATATCAACATCCTGAAAATCGCTACCTGCGGCAAAGTTCCCCTGTTGTGGTTGAATTAGCAGGACACATCAATAAAGGATAATATCCAACTATTGAGGTGTAAAAATGACTAAACGTACTAACAAACAATATCCAAACGATTTTAAGCAAGAAGCGGTCGCACTGGTAACACAACAAGGTTACACAGTTGTTGAAGCAGCCGCTTCGTTAAATATTACCGATAAGCTACTTTATAACTGGGTGGCGAAGTTTAAGCAAGAAAACGAAGAATCAGCGTTGTCGACGGATGAGCGTGCTGAACTCATTCAGCTCAGGAAAGACAAAAAACGCTTAGAAATGGAACGCGAAATATTAAAAAAGGCTTCAGCGTTTTTCGCAAAGGAAATGAAATAAAGTATTCATTTATAACAAGTTTAGGTAAGCAGTACCCAGTTGCGATGTCATGCAAAGTAATGCGTGTTAGCAAATCTGCTTATTATGCTTGGCGAAAACGTCCCGCGATACTTATTAGTGCACAAACACTGAATTTGCATCGTAGGGCGAAGGCGCTTTTTGAAGCAAGCCGTGACAGTTTGGGTAGTCGCGAGCTGGGTAAAAAGCTGCGTAAAGAAGGCTTTGATATTACTCGCCATCGCGTTATCAGATTGATGAAATGCCTGGGCTTGGTAGTTGCTCAGCGCATTGCATATAAAGTCACAACTAAGCGCAAACATAGTGATGCAGTGGCAGACAACTTGTTGAACATGAACTTTAACCCGCTCGGCCCAAACCAAGTGTGGGCAGGCGACGTGAGCTATTTGAAAACTGGCGAGGGTTGGCAATATCTGGCTATTGTGATGGATTTATTTGGTCGCCGAATTGTGGGTTGGCATACGTCAAAACGTATGACAACTGACTTAATTGAGCAAGCATTTTTGAAAGCGCATAGCTTGCGACAGCCTCCAAAGGGTTTGGTATTTCACAGCGATAGAGGCTCGCAATATACAAGTAAGCGCTTTAGAGGCCTATTAAAGCGGCTTAATTGTCGGTCTAGCATGAGGGATGTAGGCGCGTGTTGGGATATAGAGGATATAATATATACTACTGGAGGTAATGATCTGACCCGTGCTGGGATTGATGAACGTTTATCTTTGTGTTGACCTGTCGGTTATTACTGTCCAGTAATTTAATTATATTCAG
>Ga0163216_100333_pt1 | contig 89816 bp, 108 predicted proteins | sample SynspAceP_FD_167610 | JGI IMG/M metagenome (GOLD analysis project Ga0163216, IMG submission 167610) | Saline lake microbial communities from Ace Lake in Antarctica - Synechococcus sp. Ace-P (Illumina Assembly) | ecosystem: Environmental > Aquatic > Non-marine Saline and Alkaline > Saline ... | reverse complement strand
ACGGCGGGTCTGCTTACGTTTTCCGGCGTATTCGGCGTCAGCGAAGCTCATCTGTTTCATGCGGTGATCTCGAAAATGGGCTGCGCCATTTTACCGTTTTAGAAAGTCTTTTTCAGACGTTCCTTAGTGCCCTCTCCTCCTAGGCCGTAGGAATCTGTGATAAAGGACAGCCGCGGCATAACGGTCATACTACCGAAGTCAGTCCAGTCCTCGTATTCGTCGCTCTTAGTAGTTGTGTACATCAGATACATGAAATCATCTCCAACGCTGCATGAAACCAATAGATTGTAGCACTATAGGTTTCATTTGCGGTATCAAGGCCATTTTCTGGATGGAAAAATGGATCTCAAACAGGCTTTTGGCGTCGCATTGCGTCAGTTACGGATGAATAAAAACCTCTCCCAGGAAGAGTTTTCAGACGTCAGTAGTAGGACGTATATGAGCTCACTGGAACGCGGGTTAAAGTCCCCGACTATCGACAAGATCGAGAAAATTTCACAGGTACTGGAAGTCCATCCTGTGTCAGTGATGGTCGCTACCTACCTAGCTACCGATCCCGACATGACAATGGATGCACTTTTCGAGCGCATCAAATCTGATCTGGACGGCGGTAAATAATATTAGCAATGCACGCAGTTTCATGGTCTCCAGGCTTTAAGCCTGGAGGGTGAGAGTTCTGAACTGCAACCAGCCTGTTTGTAGCATGGTTCGCGCTCAATGCTGTGATAGGGATGAAGTGGTACTCCATCCCGCTCTCTCCTTCGCATTTGATGCCAGGCAAGCTCACATCGGCCCATGTTTCAAGCTCCACTGTAATCAGCCCTTCTGCCTGCTGAATGCTTTTAGAATTTGCAATTCCAAATTGCATTAACCCGATGTGGTGGCGTTCAACGCCACTGGTCTGTGTGATGGCTTGCAGCTCCCCGATTAGTTTCGACACGCTTAGAAGCCTCTTATGGATGGTTATCCAACCCCCGGCTACATCTGCCGGCTCAGAATGGGTCGTCCAAAACCTGGGCTCAGACAATAGCGCAGTTGAAACAAATTGCTTCCGGACCCTACCCCCACCCCTCCCTCCCGTTAATTTGCTGAATCTGCGCATCAGGTACATAATCGATCCCTTTGAATCCTATAGGTTGTCGCCCTATAGTATTCATTAAGGTATTTGAAGGCTATAAATGCCATAAACGATTAAGCAAAAAAAGGGTTCAGAATGGCAGCGGGGCAACTACGCACTGAGCTGAACGAACCTGTCTTTCGAAGGAGATTCCAGACGTGACTGATCTAACCAAATTGGGTACGCAGCTACGGGATTCAAATGAACCGATCCTAGAAACACTTGAAAAGGTCTCGCGCGAGTTGGAAGTCCATCCTCTGTCAGTTTACGTAGCAACTTTTCTGTGTGCTGAGCCCGATCTGACGCTTGATGAGCTTTATGAGCAGGTGAAGTCAGATCTAGATGCCGAGGGCTCAGATTAAGGGTTTCAATGTTTCAATCCGGCCCTAGATCGAGATTGATTAAAACCATCTCTCTTTTCAGGTAACGCTTACTGCTAAATCGGTTCAATAGACCTGAACTGAATCACACCGGGTTTCGTGGAGGCCTCAACTCTTGAGAGAATGAGGCATGACTAAATCTAATAGCTACTCCCCTGAAGTCCGTGAACGTGCTGTGCGTATGGTTCTGGAGAACTTGAAGGACTACCCATCCGAGTGGGCAGCCATCGAATCCATTGCGCCAAAGATTGGCTGTGTCCCGCAGACGCTGCATGGCTGGGTGCGCAAACATCAGACTAATACCGGCCAACGACCCGGTCAGACGACTGACGAACGAGAGCGCCTCAAAGCCCTGGAGCGTGAGAATCGTGAGTTGCGCAAGGCAAACGAGATTCTCCGCTTGGCCAGTGCTTATTTTGCCCAGGCGGAGCTCGACCGCCGCAACAAACCCTGAACGCCTTCGTCGATGAATATCGTGACCGTTACGGAGTCGAGTCGATCTGCCGAGTGGTGCAGATCGCTCCGTCCGGTTACTACCGGCATGCAGCTCGAGCTCGCCAGCCAGCGCTACGCAGCATGCGGGCCAGACAAGACGAGCTGCTGAGTAGTGAGATCCAACGCGTCTGGGATGACAACATGCAGTGTTATGGCGTCGTGAAGGTGTGGAAGCAGCTACATCGAGAGCGTATCAATATCGCGCGTTGCACGGTGCAAAGGTTGATGCGCCGGCTTGGGTTACAGGGTGTTCGCCGCGGCCAGATAATCCGTACTACGGTGCCTGATGGGAAGATTGTATGCCCGCTCGACAAGGTCAATCGCCAATTCCATGCCAGTCGCCCAAACGAGCTGTGGGGGCTCAGACTTTACCTACGTTTCAACGTGGCAGGGCTGGCTGTACGTGGCCTTCGTGATAGATGTCTTTGCGCGAAGAATCGTTGGCTGGCGCGTCAGCAACAACATGAAGACTGAGTTCGTGTTGGATGCGCTGGAGCAGGCGCTGTATGCACGGCAGCCAGGGCGAGCAGATAATCTGATCCACCATAGTGACCGTGGCAGTCAATACGTCTCCATCCGCTACACAGAGCGTCTCGCGGAGGCCGGAGTAGAGCCCTCTGTTGGTAGCAAAGGAGACAGCTACGACAACGCTTTGGCTGAGACAATCAACGGATTGTACAAGGCGGAACTGATACACCGGCAATCATGGCGGAGTCGCGAAGCAGTAGAAATAGCCTCCCTGAAATGGGTTCACTGGTTCAATCATCAGCGCCTTCTGGGATCGATGGGACATATACCGCCGGCAGAAGCTGAGGCAAACTTCTACCAGCAATACACCGGTCAGGCCGTGGCGGCCTGACTTAAATGAAATGGCCTCCACAAAACCCGGTGTGATTCAAACCGTTTCCAGTTTGTCGCCATTCAAACCTCGAGTAAGTCGGGAAAATCAGCATTTAGTCGCCCCCCACTCCGTATGCCATGGATGATACTAGCCCTGTTTCAGGCCGCGCCTGACGCGCTAGCTGGGCCGTATCAAATCAGCACCTAAATTTGGCCGAGGCCAACCCCCGCAATAGAACCCTTCGTGAGCGCAGGGTGTTCCCCGAACTGCTCCAGCCATCTGCGATGGCAGGAGCCTATCCCCCCGTGGGTGCAAATCAACTTCCCCTAGCCCCTCCGTCCAAGACCGAGGGCACCCTTAAATCGATGGTGAGCTTGGACCGGAATCAACAGCATTCCGATGGCATGAAGGCCAAAAAACCTACCTCCGCAGCGCGTTACTGATCACCGCAGCGGATCCCTGCAATTTAATGAACGTTTAAGAGATGAAAACGAATGAATGATAACGACATCATAAATATCAACAGCTTAAGAGACCCCATCCGAACCATAATCGGACTGGAACCTGGACTTAAACCTAATCGGCGGGCTTCCCACTGGAGCATAACTCCAGCATGCCGGGGTGGTTTGGTCACATCACAGCCAGACAGATATGGCACTGATTTCTGTTGCAAGGTCGCAGTAAATAAAGGCCAGCCTATGCCCCCCGTTTCAGACCTGGGAACGATCCACGGCGCAGCAGATTTAATCGTGCCCGCAGCGGCACAAACCGATGTTCACCCGCCTATGAGGAAACCTCAGATGGTCACCAATCTTAATTCGGAGAGGGGCAAGGACACGTGCTTGACAGACCAGTATTGCGACCGAGGGGGTCCGGTCACGCGAAGCTGCACCATCCACCAACAGAGAGAAAAGATATGCAAAAACGCAGCAAAAGAAGCTCGAGGCTGAACTACGGTTGGGGCCGCCAGCTCAGGTACGCGATGTGCCAGGCAGTCCATAGTTTTTATGGGTGGAATGACCATTTCGGCACCCGACGCACGCATGGTTATCGGATACGGATTTTTGCGAGGTTCTGCCTGCGACAGGGGATAAATGACGCGCGACTGGTTACGCAATCGACTCTCGATTTATACGGTGAGTACCTGCGGAACCGGTTGCAGGGTGAGTACGTTTGGCCGGACGGCACCGCCGACAGGCAAGTTTCGGTGGCGTATGCGCACAATCTGATCTCGAGTGCGAACACTGCGCTATATGCGATGCGGGGCAACTCGAAGATCGACCTTTCCGCACTTGTGGCGCTGTCTGCGTCCCGCCGCCACGTCCGGGATGAACCAGCAGAGGCAGATCGGGAGGCCGTCACGCTAGCGTCTCAACAAATGGTCGCCAAAGGAGATGGGAGAGGCGCGGCTGTCGCGCTTCTTACCCGGCATTGGGGCATGCGTGCGCAGGAGGCCACACTCCAGGATCTGCAACGGATGAAAAGAGAAATTGCTGGTTCGGGTGGTGCCAGTATCCTGGAAGGGTGCAAAGGAGGTCGAGAGGATCGAGGCCGATGGATTCCGGCGACTCCTGAAAGAGTAGCGGCGCTTGAATTCGCTCTTAAGGCTCATCCGATCGGTTCTCGATGCATGTTGAATGAGGGTGAGTCTGTAAAAGTCTTCTACCAGCGGGAGCTAAACCGTTGCCGGCGCGTTTTGCGCTCATTGGGCATCACAAGCTATCGCGAACTCCGTGCGGGATTCGCTGCAGACGTGTATGAGTCGGTCACAGGTGTCCCTCCCATGAAAGGCTTCATCGTTCCGCGCGACTTGGATAAAAAAGCAAGGAGGGAAGTAGCACGCGTTCTCGGCCATGGAAGGGAGCAGATATCCAGCGGCTATGTTGGAGGATATCGATGAACGTCGATCCAGTTCTGAAGCTAATTACCTTCAAAGCAGCGTCGGCTGTGACGAAAAGAAAAATCATTGGGCGGTTGAGAAACCTATGCAACGCCATTAGCGACAATTTTCCAGAAGTGCAGCACACGAATCAGATCAAGCTCAAGCATATGCAATATTTAAAAAATGTATGGTTTGCCCGCTATCGCCCAGCCACCGTTGCTGACTATGAGCGCAGCTTGCGAATTTTGACTGAGGCGCTTGGAAAAGAAGAGCACTGGCTTCCTCCGCTCAAACTAGTGAAGGACCCAGCTAAGGGTGGTAGGTCGATCGTCATTGGATCAATCCGCTCCAATGCGAGACGCAAACGGCTTGGATGGTGAATCGAATCCCGATTTCGCTATGCACCGGGGCATCTTATCGGGAGCAGATCGGAGAATGCTTTACTGAGCTAACTGATGAGCAGATGCAAAAAAGCCCCAATAACCACGGTCGGTTTGTTGGGGCTTTTGTTGGCAAAGAACCAATATACCACGTAACTCATTGATTCTAAACGCTGTCTGGCGGAGAGAGAGGGATTCGAACCCTCGATACGCTATTAACGTATACACACTTTCCAGGCGTGCTCCTTCAGCCACTCGGACACCTCTCCGGATTCCTGGAGCCGGCCGGGGCTGGTTCCAAGGCGCGCTAATGTACCGAAACCAGGCGGCTTTGGCAAACGCTTTTTCCGCGTGCAGGCCGGGCTGATCGGCGGTGGGCGCTGGAACTGGCCGGTCATGTTTATCTTGGTACACTGCAAGACTGATACGGTCATTCCCGGCTGTTTATAGTCTATGAGGATGCTTCGATGAGCGAGCTGGTTTCCTACAGTTTTTCCGACGGTGTTGCGCGGCTGAGCCTGAGCAACGGTAAGGTCAATGCGATTTCCCCTGCGGTGATCGACGCGTTCAACGAGGCCTTGGACCAGGCGGAGAAAGACCGGGCCGTGGTGGTGATCAGTGGCCAGCCGGGCATTCTCTCTGGCGGTTATGATCTGAAGGTGATGACCTCGGGTGCGGATGCAGCCAAGGCGCTGGTCGCCAAGGGCTCGACCCTGGCGCGGCGGATGCTGTCGCACCCCTTCCCTGTGGTCGTGGCCTGCACCGGGCATGCTGTGGCCAAGGGCGCTTTTATTCTGCTGTCGGCGGATTACCGCATTGGCGTTGAAGGTCCATTCAAAATTGGCCTGAATGAAGTGGCCATCGGCATGACCATGCACCACGTAGGCATTGAACTGGCCCGCGCGCGGCTGACTAACAGTGCTTTCAACCGCTCGGTGATCAACGCCGAGATGTTTGATCCGGCCGATGCCGTGCAGGCTGGCTTCCTGGACAAGGTGGTGCCGGCCGAAGAGCTGGAAGCCAAGGCGATGGAAATGGCTCTGCAACTGACCAAGCTGAACATGACCGCGCACCGCAATACCAAGCTGAAAACCCGTAAGGCGCTGCTGGAGCTGCTGGATCAGTCTATCGAGATTGATAAACAGCACGCGCTCTGAGTTTGTATTCAGCAAGAAGACAGTCGGTAAGATATCGAATCGATTTACCCATGCAGCATCCGGAAAGCCAGCTTATGCTGGCTTTCTTTTTTGGTGGAGACCTCTAGATGGATTCGATTACCCAGGCGATGCTGGGCGCCTCAATCGGCGGCGCCATGCTGGGCCGCTGGCATGGGCGCAAGGCGCTGGTGGCCGGTGCGGTATTGGGCACGCTGCCTGACCTGGATGTGGTGATCAACTACGGCGACGCCGTGGCAAACATGACCTACCACCGGGGCTTCAGCCATTCGCTGTTTGTACTGACGGCATTGAGCCTGTTGCTGGCCTGGGGTTGGCGACGATGGCGGCCGCATCCTGAGTACTCCGGGGTACGTCTTGGCCTGTGCATCTGGCTGATTCTGGTCACCCATGTGTTGCTTGATGCTTTTACCAGTTACGGCACACAACTGTTCTGGCCCATGACCACCCCGCCGGTGTCGATTTCCAGCATCTTTATTATTGATCCGCTCTATACAGTGCCGCTGCTGCTGGCGGTGATCATTGGTTTGGTGATCGGGCTGAAGGGCAAGGGGCTGCGCCTGCAATACGCTGCGCTGACGCTCAGCACGCTGTACCTGGCCAGCACGCTGGTGGGCAAGCAGATGGCTGGCAATAATCTGGACCTGGCGCTGGCACGTGACGGGGTCGAGCCGGAGGTGGTATTTATCACCCCTACCCCGTTCAATACCCTGCTCTGGCGCGTGGTGGCTGTGGATGGCGACGACTATTACGAAGGGCTGGTCAGTTGGCTGGATGATCAACCACCTCAGCTGGAACGCCTGCCGCGCCGCCAATCGGAAGCAGCCCCGGCCCTGGTGGGCTCCGAGCAGCATGAACGGCTGCGCTGGTTTACTGGTGATGTGCTGCGTTACGACCTGATCGACAATCAATGGGTAGTTACCGACCTGCGCCTGGGCATGACCGGCTTTCATCCGTTCCGCTTCGCGCTGGCCGAGGTAGACCCTGCGCAAAACAGCACGCGGCTGATCGAGCATGTCGAGATGTGGCCGTCCGGGCCCCGTGGCCTGGATCTGCTGACGGACCTGCGCAAGCGCGCGCTGGACAGCGGTTACCGGCTCTCACTGGCGGAGTTGACCAAGGACCTGGGCCGCTCCCCGATGGTGATGGGCAGCGCCACACCATAAGCGCTGCTGATAAGCGATCAACTGCGCACCCTGCCCTGCTCTCTGCAATAATGGACACTATTAAAGCAGGGGCACGGGCATCAACATGGTCATGAAAGCGTCGAGCGTTTCACCAGCAAAGGAAGATCGCCGCGGCCTGGCCATGGTCGCCGCTCTGCTGGCCATCTTTACCACCATCTTTGCCAGCAACCTGCCCACGCCGCTGTACTCCTTCTGGCAGGCGCGCTGGGGCTTCTCCTCCACCGCACTCACAGCGGTATTTTCCATCTATGTACTGGGTGTGGTGGCCACACTGCTGACCCTCGGCTCGCTCTCTGACAAGCTTGGCCGCCGGCAGATGATGGTGCCTGGCTTGCTGTTTATTCTCGGAGGTGCAGTCACTTTCATGCTTGCCGAGGGGATTTATGGCCTGGGCATTGCGCGGATTCTGACCGGTATCGGCACGGGTATCGTTACCGGGGCGGCCTCGGCAGCGCTGGTCGAGCTGGAGCCCAACGAGAACTGGACCCGCGCCGCGACCCTGTCGGCGCTGTTTTTTACCCTCGGTGCCTTCGCCGGGCCTACGGTCAGCTCTCTGGCATTGTTCTTCGGTTCGGGTGCGGATATCTGGCCATTTATGCTGGTGGTGGCACTGGCTACGGGGACCATCATTCTGCTGCTGACCGCACCCTGGCCGGCGCATATCGGCCAGCGGCAGAGCAACTTCCGCCTGCGCGCCTGGCGCCCGACCACGATCAAGCTACCCCGTGAACTGCTCGGCGCCTTCGTGTTTGCCGCCGCGACCATTTGCCTTGCCTGGTCTACCGGCAGCCTGTACGCCTCACTGGGCCCGTCACTGGCGATGAACCTGACCGGCATCAGTGATCGCGCGGTGGCGGGCTTGTTTGCTGCGGCATGGCAGCTGATGGCCGGTTTCAGTCAGTTTGCCTGCCAGCGGCAGCCGTTGAATCGCCTGCTGATCGCCGGGCCAAGCATCCTGATCGTGGGTTTGATGATCATGGCCGCCTCGGTGCTGCTCAGTTCGCCGGGGCTGTTTGCGCTGGCAACACTGGCAACGGCGACCGGTGCCGGCGCTACGGGTGTAGTGGCGATTGCCTCCATTAGTCAGGTAGCCCCGCCCGCTGAGCGCGGCGGGATCATTTCGGCGTTCTATCTGATGGCGTATCTGACGATGGCCTCGGTGGTGCTGGGGGTTGGGTTCACCAGTGATCTGATCGGCTTCGGTACCACGGTACTGGGTTTTACCACGCTGATCTCGCTGGCCGCGCTGGCGCTGATGATCAGCGCGGTGCGCAGCGGCCGGGCGACCTTCTGGTAATCAGCCGAACAGCCAGCGCCAGACAAAGAAAAACGTCAGGCCGCCAATGATGGTGGCCAGCAGGTTACGCCATTTGGCCGCAATCACGATGGCGACAATACCGCCGACCAGATAGGCGTTATCGAGCGCCAGATCCAGATTCGCGCCATCGGGCATCAGCATGGCCGGGGCCACAATCGCCGTCAGTACCGCCACCGGCACATAATTCAACGCCTGGGTTACCAGCGGGTTGAAGCGCACCCTGTGACCCACCGCGAACAGCGTGTAGCGAATGGCGAAGGTGATCGCGGCCATGCCGGCGATCAGGGCTATTTCATAGGGATTCATCGGTTAACCCCTGGTCGCGCTCGGCGGAGAATAGAGGCTTGGGCTGCAGGCGCTCCGCAACTACCCCGGCGATAACGCCGAGCAAGGCAGCGAGCATCAAACCCAGCTTGTAAGGGAGGCCGTTGGCGGCCACCGCCACCACCGCCGCCACCAGGGCAGCGGCCAGCAAGGGGCGCGTGCGCAACAGCGGCACGACGATGCCGATAAAGGTGGCGACCATGGCAAAATCCAGCCCCCAACCAGCCATCCCGGGTAACGCATTACCCAGCAATACACCGATCAGGGTGCAGGCAAACCAGTTGCTGTACATGGCCACGCAGGAGCCGAGGAAATACCATTGCTTGCCGGCCAGAGGCACGCTGGTGTCCTGATAATAGCGGTGCACTACCGCATAGCTTTCGTCGGTCAGCCAGAACGCCAGCGGCACGCGCCAGCGCTGCGGCAGATGGCGCACATAGGGCAGCATGCTGGCGCTGTAGAGCATATGCCGCAGATTGACGATCAGCGTCGTCAGCAGAATCACCACCAGGCCAGTGCCTGAGGCAATCAGGCTGATGGCGATAAATTGCGCGGAGCCGGCAAACACCAGCGCGGACATGGCCAGGGTTGCGCCCGCAGACAAACCGGAGGACACCGCCAGGGTGCCAAAGATAATACCGAAAGGCAGGGCGCCGATCAGCATCGGGATGGTATCCCGTGCGCCCAACAGAGCCGTTCTGAACCGCGAAGACATGCCAGCTAACCCCTATCATTGAAGCGAGTCACGCTAACAGCTCGCCGCCGCAGCTCACAAGATACAGTTGGGCGCCAACAGTGCTCCTACTGCAGCTCTACATAGCGGCTGATCAGCGCGCGCAATGCCGCAGGCTTGACCGGCTTGGGCAGAAAATCCAGCCCGGCCAGGCGGATTTGTGTGACCAGTTCGCTGCGCCCGTCAGCACTGATGATTACCCCTGGCAGCGTGCCGCCTTGCTGCTCACGCAGCCAGTGCATCAACTCCACCCCGGTATCCCCCGCATCCAGGTGATAGTCCACCAGCACCAACTGCGGCACAAAACCCTGGGCCAATACCTGCTGTACCTCTTCCCGATCACGGGCGACCGCGACGTTGCACTGCCAGCGGCTGAGCAGGCTCTGCATGCCGGTCAGAATGTTCGGCTCGTTGTCGATGCACAGCACCTGAGCGCCCGTCACGATAGGGCTGATCTGCCCCACCGTCTTGGTGCGGGTCTGGGTTTTCTGCCGGGCCAGCGGCACGGTCACGCTGAACACGCTGCCGATGCCCGGCCAGGAACGCACCGCCAATTCGTGCCCAAGCACCCGGCACAGACCATCGGCGATCGCCAGGCCCAAACCCAGGCCCTTCTCCGCCTGAGTACGGTGGCTGTCGAGCCGCTGGAACTCCTCGAAGATCACCTGCAGTTTGTTCTCGGGGATGCCCGGGCCCTGATCCCATACTTCAATGCGCACCCGGTCACCGACACGGCGTACGCCCAACACCACCTTGGACCGCCCGGCATAACGGAAGGCATTGGTCAGGAAGTTCTGCAGCACCCGGCGCAGCAACCGCATGTCACTGCGCACGCGCAGACTGCTGATATGCACGCGCAGATCGACGCCCTGCTCCACCGCCATCGCGCCCAGTTCGATACGCAAGGGGTCGAGCAGATCGCGCAGGGCAAAATCGGTCCATTCCGGGCGAATGCGCCCGGCTTCCAGCCGCGAGATATCCAGCAGGTCGGAAATCAGATCCTCGGCGGAGCGCAGCGAGGTATCCAGGTGGCGCACCAGCTCTTCCGCCTCGGGCGGCAAATGGGACTGGTGCGAGAGCGAGGCCGAGAACAGGCGCGCGGCATTCATCGGCTGCATCAGGTCATGGCTGACGGCTGTCAGAAAGCGGCTTTGCGATTGGCTGGCGCGCTCGGTCTGGGCCTTGGCCTGAAACAGCGCCTGGTTCAGCTCGGACAGCTCACTGGTGCGCTCGGCGACCCGTTGTTCCAGACTTTCGTTGGACTCCTTGAGCGCATATTCAGCGCGGCGGAAGTCGGAGATGTCGGTGAAACTCATGACAAAGCCGCCGCCGGGCATCGGGTTACCAATGATCTCGATCACCTGGCCACTGGGGAACAGGCGTTCGGAGCGGTGCGCGGTGCCCTGGCGCATCCAGTTGATGCGTTTCTCCACGTGATGCTGCGGGTCACCGGGGCCGCACAAGCCGCGGCCGGCATTGTGCAGAATGATGTCGGCAATCGGCCGGCCGATAAAGATCAGCCCTTCCGGATATTCGAACATTTCCAGATAGCGGCGGTTCCAGGCCACCAGGCGCAGCTCCTTGTCGACCACGCTGATGCCTTGGGTGATATTTTCAATCGCACCCTGCAACAGGCCACGGTTGAACTGCAGTACTTCGGAGGCTTCATCGACAATGCGCACCACATCGTCAAAGTGCATGTCGCGGCCTTCAATCGCGGCCTTGACTACCACCCGGGCAGAGGACGCACCCAACACCCCGGCCAGCAACCGTTCGCTGTGGGTGATCCAGGCGCTGCTGGCGATCTGATTCAGGGCCAGCGGCTTGCCCTGCAACTCGGCAAACCGGCGGAAGCTCTTGTGCGCCCGCTCTTCGCCCACAAAACGACCGGCCAGGGCCAGCAGATCCTCCAGATTCACCCGCAGCAATGCGCGGCTGGGGCCATCATGCCACTGCTGGGAATCCTGGCTGACAAAGCGTGTAGCCTGCCAGTGCTCCAGCACGCGGGTGCGGCTGAGCAGCGAAATCAGCACAAACACCGCCACGTTACCGGCCAGCGCGATCAGGCTGCCCAGCGTCAGGCTATCAATCGGCAGGCCCAGCGAGCTGGCGTACAGCGGATCGAGCAACGGCCAACCCTGCAGCTCGCCACCCAGCAGCGGCAGAATCAGCATGTAGAACCACAATGTGATGCCAACCAGCAGCCCGGCAAATACACCGCTGCGATTGGCCTGCTTCCAGAACAGCGCGCCGAACATCGCTGGGGCCAGTTGGGCGATAGCGGCAAAGGCAATCTGGCCGATACTGGCCAAGCTGCCGGCCGAGCCGATCAACCGATACACCACATAGGCGAGCAGCAATATCACCAGAATGCTGGTGCGACGCACATTCAACAGCAGGCCGCGAAACTCTTCATAGGTCCGTTCAGGCCGGTTTCTGTTGCGTAGCAACAGTGGCAGCACAACATCGTTGGAGACCATGGTACTCAGTGCAATTGCCGCTACGATAACCATGCCGGTCGCCGCGGAAGCGCCGCCGAGAAAGGCCAGCAGCGCCAGCAGGGGGCGCCCCTCCATCAGCGGAATGCTGATCACGTAGGAGTCCGCCGAGACCGCGGGCCCCAGGGTCATCTGCCCGGCCAGGCTGATGGGAATCACGAACAACCCGGCCAGCACCAGGTAAGCCGGAAACACCCAGCGCGCCATGCGCAGATCGCCGGGCTGAATGTTCTCCACCACTGCGACCTGAAATTGCCGCGGCAGGCACAGAAACGCCAGAATCGCGATAAACGACTGGAACAGCAGGTTGGTAAATATAGTTTCGCGCTGCCAGTAGTCGTGCAGCTCCACGCTGCTGCTGGCACGATCGATCAGATCGCCAACGCCGCCAAACAGGCTGAAAGTGACAAAGGCCCCTACCGCCAGAAACGCCAGCAGCTTGACCAACGACTCGAAGGCAATCGCCAGCATCATGCCGCGGTGGTGTTCGGTGGCATCCAGGCTGCGAGTGCCGAAGAGAATGGTGAACAGCGCCAGTACCAGCGTGACGATCAGCGCCGTGTCATCGGCGCTGGCGGCTTCGCCGAGTTCAACGCTCGCTGCAGCATTGCCGCTGAGCAGGTTGAAACCCAGCACTATGCCTTTGAGTTGCAGGGCGATATAGGGCAGTACGCTGACCAGGCAGAGCAGGCTGACAGCGACCGCCAGCGTCTGCGATTTGCCATAGCGCGAGGCAATAAAGTCGGCAATGGAGGTGATGTTTTCCTGCTTGCTGATGGCAATCATGCGCGCATAAAGGCGCCAACCGAACAGAAACAGGATGACCGGGCCGATATAGATGGGCAGGAAATTCCACAGCTGCTCGGAGGCCATGCCGACCGCGCCAAAGAAGGTCCAACTGGTGCACCAGACCGCGAGCGACAGGCTGTAAACCCAGACGCGCAGGCGCGGATTGAACTCGCTGGTCTGCCGGTCGCCCCAGAAGGCAATCGCGAACAGCAAGGCCATGTACAGCAGAAAAATGGAGGCGACCAGCGCGCCGGAAAGGATCATGAGCGATCAACGTACCTTTCTATTATTTACCCAGGCAAAGATCAACCAAGCCAGCGATTTGCCCGGCGATCAGCTACCTGAGCCGACTTGCCCGCAGTGAAGGCGCCGGGAATGCATTCGAGTGTGGCACCGCGTGCCTACAATGCCCAGTCCGCCCGCGCTAGACATAAGTCGTGGTGCAGTTCACTGGTGCTGCAGCAACACCAGGGTCCAGACCACGGCGATCATGATCAACCCGAGCATCTGCGCCGCGCTGCCCATATCTTTCGAGGCCTTGGACAGCGGATGAAGCTCAAGGGAAATACGATCGATCGCCGCTTCAATGGCGGAGTTCAGCAGCTCGATGATCAGTGACAGCAACACGCTACCGACCATCAGCGCCTTGGCGATGTAGCTGACGGGCAATATCAATGCCAGGGGAATCAGCACGATGGCCAGCCAGACCAACTGGCGGAATGCCGCTTCACCACGGTAGGCGGCCCTGAGGCCGTCGAGCGAATAGCCAAAGGCAAACCATATCCGTTTGATCCCGGTGACACCCTTGTACGGATTGGTCATGCCATTACCTGAATTCAGTGCCCGACTCGGGTCAGTTCCATATGTTGCAGTACCAGGGCGGCCTGCGTTCTTGTACGCACGCCCAGTTTACGGAAAATGGCCGTGACGTGTGCCTTGACCGTCGCTTCCGAAACGCTGAGGTCATAGGCAATCTGCTTGTTCAACAAACCATCGCAAACCATGGTCAGCACGCGAAATTGTTGCGGTGTAAGGCTGGCCAATTGATCACTGATGGTTTTTTCCTGCTCGGACATCAACCCCGCGCTTTGCGCGGCGTCCGGCCAGCTAACGCCACCTTCCAGCACCTGCCGTACCGCGCCCTGAATGCCTTCTAGTGAAGACGACTTGGGGATGAAGCCACTGGCACCGAAATCCCGCGCGCGCTGCACAACAGGCAGCTCTTCCTGGGCAGAAATCACCACTACCGGTATCTGCGGATACTGACCGCGCAGCAGCACCAAGCCGGAAAAACCGTAAGCGCCGGGCATATTCAGATCCAGCAATACCAGATCCCAGTCGGTGCGCTGGTCGAGGCAGGCTTGCAGTTCGGCGATGCTACCCGCTTCGGTCAAGGCCACCTGTGCCTCTGAACCACTGATGAGTGCCTGACGCAGGGCACTGCGAAATAGCGGATGATCGTCTGCGATCAGAATGTCGTAGGAGAGACCCATGCCTGGCGTTCCCAATTCAGATGTTATTGTTGTGGTGTGCCGAGCCAGGTTGCTGAGAACTGCAATCTGGCTATTACAGTCGAGTATAAGCAACTCCGGCAAGACAGGCGCAACTGTATCTGTTTTCTGTCTCGGGGTGTAGGCATACTGCGCCGCTTCACGCTATTAGCGCCCCTTTATCCCCTGTGAATCGCGTATGAAATCCAACGCCTACCGCTCTGACGCCCTGATGTTGCTGACTGCCCTGATCTGGGGCTCGACTTTTGTCGCACAAAGCGTGGCAATGGACCATGTCGGGCCCTTTTTGTATACCGGGTTGCGCTTCACCCTCGGCGCACTGGCGATATTGCCACTGGTGCTGCTCGCCAGCCCGCAGGGCAAAAGCGCCGAGCGCCGCTTCAGCAAGCCCATGCTGTTGGGTAGCCTGTGCTTGGGGCTGATGCTGACACTGGGCATTAATCTGCAACAGGTCGGCCTGATGTTTACCACGGTCACCAATGCCGGCTTTATTACCGGCCTCTATGTGATTCTGGTACCGATTTTTGGTCTGTTTATTGGCATGCGTACCGGGCTGGGAACCTGGGGCGGCGCACTTCTGGCCCTGGTGGGCATGCTATTGCTTAGCGTGAATGCCGACTACAGTGTCGCACCCGGCGACTGGCTGCAACTGACCGGCGCCGCCTGCTGGGCAATTCACGTGTTGCTGGTGGGCGCGTTGGCCAGCCGCTACGATCCGGTCCGCGTGGCCTTTGTGCAGTTCGTCGTGTGCGCGGCCGTCAGCCTGTCGCTGGCGTTGATATTTGAACCCATCCGCTGGGCGGGCATCGTCCTGGCTGGGCCGGCGATTTTATATGGCGGCCTGCTGGCGGTGGGCGTCGGCTTTACCCTGCAGGTGGTCGCGCAGAAAAACGCCATTGCCTCACACGCCGCAGTCATTCTCAGCCTGGAGGCGGTATTCGCCGCCCTCGCAGGCTGGCTGTTTCTCTCGGAAACCTTGAGCCTGCGCGGCTTTATTGGCTGCTGCCTGATGCTGGCCGGCATGCTGATTGCGCAGCTGGTGCCTATTTATCTGGAGCGGCGTCGCACTCTGGCACCGGTGCAGCAGGAGCATGCGGGCCACCACTGACCTCGGCGGACACGCCCAGATGGGCTGCCAGACGCTCCCGCGAAGGCAGCCCTGGGGTCGCTCTGCAGTTACCCCGCGACGCCAGATACCCGTCAGTGAACACGTCAAAGTAGTCATTCAACAGACTGGCTGAAGCCGTGGCCCCGGCCAGCCCCAGGCACGCGGTGGCCACTTCCACGGTACACAGATGCTCCTCGCGGTTGGAGCGGCGCAGTCGATAGCGCGATAACTGCTCGGTATTCAGGCTGAGTACCGGCAGACCGTCCAGCCAGGGGCTCTTGCGGAACATCTTGCGCGCCTGGGTCCAGGTCGCATCCAGAATGATCAACAGTGGCCGTTTACCCGGGCCTGGAGCAATGCTAGCAACCACCGGCTGGCCTTCCTGGGCATATTCCCGAGGGAACACGATGTAGGGCTGCCACTGCGGATCGACCAGCAGAGCAAGCAGCTCTGGCGCGACGCTGGTACGCGACCACACAAAGGCATGTGTATCAGTGATACAGTCGGCAATCAGCCGCCCGGTATTGGTGGGTTTCAGCGGCTCAAGCGAATGCATGATCAGGCAGAATCCGACCTGGCTATCGAGCACCGGCCGCCAACTGCAGATACAGCCATGCGCGGCCATAAGGCACTCCGGGCAACGTTGCAGGCGCGCACCCCTGGCTTTGAAGGGTCTGGTCGAGACCGATTTCAATTCGGCCCGAAGGCGCTCTACGGCGTGGGGTAATCTGGCTGACACGGGAAACCTTTAGGTGAAATACGGGTCATGATGACCACGAGGCATTTTGCCATACTTATTCACGTTCTATTATCGACGCATCGCGAACCAGTCTGATGCGCCATGGTCGAAGTTCGTGAGACCCTTTCTGTTGGAGAGAAATCCATGCGTTGGTTGTCCCTGATTGTCGTGTTATGTATCGCCCTGCCGAGTCACGCCGTTTCCTTGCGCGAGTCGCGCCTGCAGGACACCTTGAAGCAGGTAGCCGAGCAGAGCAGCGAAGGCACGCCTAGAACCATTAACGACGACATCGTCGATGAAGGCTTCAGCAGCGATGGCAATGAGTTGATCAATCATCTGTCGGTCAACGAGGCTTATGCCGAGCAATTGCAACGTGATCCGCTGATTGTACGCACCCAATTGCAGGCCAGCGTCTGTGCCGACCAGCGTTTCCGCCGCTTGATGGATATGGGTGCGACCCTGACCTATCACTTTTCCATCACTGGCTCGACCCGCCCGGTACTGACCCACAGCTTTGTGGCAGAGCACTGCCAGTCGCTCTAGACTGATGAATATAGAAAGTCCATTTGCTGCTGTCGGCATAATGGACTTTTCATATTTCGCGCCTATCCCAGCCCCTGGTCGCCTTCCTTGATGTAGTTCGACAAGTTACCGACTTCTGCTATCTGGTTCCTGCTATTCGATCAAGGCCAATGGCCGCAGGCGAGCACGCAGGTAAATACCTGAATGCGGCATGCACCATGGCTTTCGCCAGGAACATGCGTCATCAAAGGCATTGGTTGAGGTGATCAATCGAGAGGAAAATCAGGAAAACCGCGATACTGCATGAATCGCAACTGCTTGCCACGCTCTTTTGCATCACGGGCGGGGCCTTCGGGGAAACGCTTGGCAAAGACCTGTTGCGCGGTCTCCATCCAATCACGTTGCAACGCCTGCAGATACTGCTCGACCAGTTGCTCGGCAACGCCGCGCTCACGTAATTCCTCGCGTAAGCGCTGCGGCCCTATACCGCGCTGACTACGGGCGTGGATATAGGCCTCACAGAAGCGCTCATCACTGAGCAGCCCATCTTCTTCAAGCTGATCCAGTGTCGCCTCACACACCGCTGGCGAAGCGCCGCGCTGTTGCAACTTGCGCAGCATTTCACGGCGGCTGTGCTCACGCCGCGCCAGCAAATCCAGCGCGCTGCGGCGGGCTTCCTGCGGCGTTTCCAGCTGCGTGCGGCCGAACATGCCTGAACAACTTACTCGGCAGCAGCGTCAGCACTGGCTTCAGCTGCAGCGTTAGCCTTGGGGTTGGCAGGCTTGGGCAGCAATTTATCGCGAATGGCCTTTTCAATCTCGTCGGCAATCGCCTGGTTCTCTTCCATGTATTTAGCGGCGTTAGCCTTGCCCTGCCCGATCTTGCTGCCCTTGTAGCTATACCAGGCACCGGCTTTTTCAATCTCGCCGATCTGCACGCCCAGGTCAATGATCTCGGCATTGTGGTAGATACCCGAGCCGTAAAGGATCTGGAATTCAGCCTGGCGGAACGGCGGCGCCACCTTGTTCTTGACCACTTTGACCCGGGTCTCGCTGCCGACGACTTCATCGCCTTCCTTCACTGCACCGGTGCGACGAATGTCCAGGCGCACCGAGGAGTAGAACTTCAGCGCATTACCACCGGTAGTGGTTTCGGGGTTACCGAACATCACACCGATCTTCATACGGATCTGGTTGATAAAGATCACCAGGCAGTTGGCGTTCTTGATGTTACCGGTGATCTTGCGCAGCGCCTGAGACATCAAACGTGCCTGCACGCCAACGTGATGGTCACCCATCTCGCCTTCAATTTCGGCCTTGGGCACCAGCGCGGCGACCGAGTCGATAATGATCACGTCTACGGCGTTGGAGCGCACCAACATGTCGGTGATTTCCAGCGCCTGCTCGCCGGTGTCCGGCTGGGAAACCAGCAGGTCATCAACATTGACGCCCAATTTCGCTGCGTACTCGGGGTCCAGCGCGTGCTCGGCATCAACAAAGGCGCAGGTAGCACCCTGCTTCTGCGCCTGGGCAATCACGGACAAGGTCAGCGTGGTTTTACCCGAAGACTCAGGGCCGTAGATCTCAACCACACGGCCCCGGGGCAGACCGCCCAGACCCAGCGCGATATCCAGGCCCAGCGAGCCGGTGGAAATCGACGGAATGGCCATGCGCTCATGATCGCCCATGCGCATCACCGCGCCCTTGCCAAACTGACGTTCAATCTGACTCAAAGCCGCAGTAAGCGCCTTCTTCTTGTTGTCGTCCATTGTGCATCCTCTTGGGTAGCGGGCGCCTGGGCGCTCGATCAACGATAATTTCAATAACTTCTGCAGTAGGCTGGGCGAGCGCTTCTAATAACCGCCGCACTCAAACTACTGTATATATGGTCAGTATTATTCCACAGAAGTTTGCTGCCGCCTACCCCTTGTTTGATTAACCTGCGGACTGGCTCACAGAGCGCCGCTCAACCAGCTTCAGCAAACCCTCAAGCGCATGCAGTACAGTCTGGGCGCGCACTTCACGGCGGCTGCCCTGCAGGCGCTTGCATGCACTGAAGGTTTCGCCCCCACGTGCGGTCCAGGCAAACCAGACGGTACCAACGGGTTTTTCGGCTGAGCCACCGTCCGGCCCGGCGATTCCGCTGACTGCCACGGCCAGATCGGCCTCTGCGGCTTCAAGCGCGCCCAGCGCCATGGCTCTGACCACCGGTTCGCTTACCGCACCATGGGCAGCCAGATCGGCCTCGCTGACATTCAGCCAGCGCGCCTTGCTGTGGTTGGCGTAAGTCACAAAGCCGGTATGAAACCAGGCCGAACTACCACTGACCCGCGTGATGGCTTCACAAATGCCGCCACCGGTGCAGGATTCAGCGGCGCTGACCAGCAACCCTTCACGACGCAATACGTTGCCCAGCCGGGCTGCAGCCGAGTCGATCAGGGGATCATATTGAGACATGCTGTCTACCTCATCATTTTGCGCTTAAAAGCTGGCCGCGCTTTGCGTAGACTAGGCGGCCAGTTGTTTGTCCATCTAGTTACCCGTGCCCACCACAAACCAGGGAATTGCATGAGCCGCGCCGAGAAATCCGCCAGCCACACACCCATGATGCAAACGCCAACAGCGTAACACCCCCGCCACACCTTTTAAATCGGGCCTTTCAGGCTTTTACATGCGTCTTTATAAAAGCGCTTGATTAGCATAGATTGGCATTGTTTGGCGTACAGATTGCCCCAATTCTGCCCCATTGGTCTGCACGTTCTTGATTTATACCCTGCCCCTTAATACTGTATATACAAACAGTATTAAGGTGAATAATCATGCCAGTCAGAATCATCGTCTGCGGCGGTAGGCACTTCAATGACAAGCGCGCTGTCTACCGGGTGCTGGATCACATACACACGTACAGATCCATAAAAGAGATTATCCAGGGCGACTGCCCTACCGGTGCGGATCGCTGGGCTAGGGAGTGGGCGCTGGAGTGTGGCCAGCTGATGACCAGGTGCCCGGTGGGCGGGACGAAGAACGGCAGGTATGCGGAGCAGATCCGCACGCAGCAGATGCTTGAGATGAAACCGGATGGGGTTGTGGCCTTCCCTGGCCAAGGGGAGTACATGAATCTGATTGCGGGGGCTCGCGCTGCGGGGGTGCCGGTTTATCAACCATACAAATAGAGGGAAAAGGCTATGTGCGGACGCTTCACTCAGTACAGGGCACAGATTCGTTACCTTGAACGGCTCAACTGGAAAGCACCCATCGCCTTTACTCCCAGCGACGAGCCGATAGAGCGCTACAACATTGCGCCCACTACCCACGTGCAACTGCTGCACCTGGATGAAGACGGCCTGCGCATGAGCGCCGTGCCTTGGGGCTATGCCCCGCACTGGGCCCGGGGCAAAGGCAAGAGGCCGCCTGCGATCAACGCGAGATTGGAAACGGCCGTCACCAGCAAATACTGGTCGACCGTCTGGAAGAATGGCCGCTGCCTGGTACCGGCAGACGGCTGGTATGAATGGGTCAAGGATCCGGACGACTCAAAGCGAAAACAGCCCTACTACATCAAGCTGAAATCAGACGAGCCCATGTTCTACGCCGCCATCGGCCATTTCCACCGCGGGGAGGATGGGCAGGCAAGCGACACAGATGGCTTTGCGATCGTCACTACAGCAAGCGATAAGGGCATGGTCGACATTCACGACCGGGCACCCGTGGTGCTGCCGCCAGATGTGGCCAGGGAATGGCTGGAAAGTGGATTGGCACCGGAGCGCGCCGAGGATATGGCCAGGCACCATGCCGAGCCTACAGAATCGTTTGAATGGTACGAGGTGGGCAAGGATGTCGGAAATGTTAAGAACAAAGGACCCAGCCTCATTGACGCCATCTAATCAATTTGCTTTCAGCCGAGATGCCTAATTTCCAACCTCCAGCCATAGCAATATTTAGCGAACGCTTGCCGATTCTGCAACAAAAAAGTGTCATTCGTCGGGTAGATATTGCAAAGCATTAATATTTATGAGTTGCGCTCAAGGGCAAGTCCGTCTAGCATTAGCCCCGTTAGTGATCAATTCTGCAAATACCACAACATGTTGTGTTTAACGGTTGCGAGGGCGATGTATTTCTAGGAGGGCACGAAAACCAAGGACCCCTTGAGATGTTAGAGAGCGGGCTGGTAAACGGGAATAAACAGGCAAAAAAAAGCCCAAACGCATTGCACTGCGCTCAGGCTTGTATGAGGCGTGCAGCTTTCACCGACACCTAGTCACGTAGGTCACATTAAGTTTTGTAAAGTCGGCTGTCAATCTGCATATAACTATGGCCCACCACGCATGGGGATCATTCTATGCAATCGTTATGGTTACAGCTGGCTATCGAGCTGCTGCGTATTGCGCACACATTGCTTGAAATCGTACCGATCTACCTCTAACCAGGTAGTCACTCAGGGGCAAGGGACTGCCGCTGAATACATCCCTTAACCTGGAGGGCGCAAGACTCCAACGCCGCCTCCACATCATCCAACGCCAACCGCCAATCCTCAGTCACCGTCAGCGGCCCCCGGCCCGGCAGGTAGCACAGCACCAGGTCGCACTTCATTACCGGCGCGGTAGGCGGCAGGGTCGGTGGTGTCGGGGCGTGCGTAGAGCACGCCGACATCAGCAGGCACAGGCAAAGCAAAGTAATCCAGGATGGTTTGATCATTACGCTTTAACTCCTCAATGGCCCGGTCCTGCCGGCGGCCTTGTTGTGTAATCGTCTGCTGCAGCCGCTTGATGCCCCGGTCGATATCCGCAGCGCGGTCAATCTCCCGCTGTTGGCCTTCCAGCACCAGAGCCTGCATCTTCGTCAGCTCCTGTTCCTTGGCCAGATCCTTCTCGGCCCGCTCCGCGCGCTGCACCTGCAGCTCAATGCGTGGGGAGACGATCCACCAGGCGATGCCAACCAGCACCGCCAACACCGCCACGCCGCCGGCCAACTGCATCAACAGCTTGTATTTAGTCGGCACGCATCACCTCCTCCGCCAGCAAATTGGCCAGCACCTCCGCCAGTTGCAGCTTCCAGCGCTGGTATATGTCCACGTCGCGCTGGTTGCTGATGAAGAACAGCTCCACGATCGTCCCGCCCCCGCTACTCACAAACGCCAGCCGGCTGTGCTGCCCGCTGGCCTCACCTTTCGCCCCGCGGTTAGCGATGCCCAGTGTCTCGCTGATGGCCTTGCAAATGCGCAGCCCCAACTCCATCTGGCCCGGCCAGCTCAACGTCTCAACCCCCGTAGCCGTCGGCAAGTGAAAAGCATTGCAATGAAACTCCAGGGCAATATCGTGCTGCGCCGCCATCCGCCAGGCCTTCGCCAGTGGCAGGTTCTGCCCACGCTCCCCGTCCTTGGTGAACGCCACGCCCCGAGCGCGCAAAGCCCCGGCCAGCAGGTCCCGAAATTCCAGCACGATGGTGGCCTCGGTATAACCGTTGCCCACAGCGCCGGGGTCAGCATCGGAATGTCCGGCGCTGATAAACAGTGTTTTTGCTTGCATTGGGTTGCTCCTGAATCGCAGGCATAAAAAAACCGCCAGAAGGCGGTTATGTGAAAAGGTTCGCAGACGCAGGCGGATCAGCCGGGCATCATCGTTATTTTGGAGAGGGACTTCTTATGCTCATACTCACGCGCGAGATCGGCGAAGCCATCACCATCGGCGACGACATCACCATCACGGTACTCAAAGGCGACGGCGCCCAACGCTGCAAGCTCGGCGTTGATGCGCCGAAGCATGTCACGGTTCAGCGTGAGGAGATTGCTGGGCGCCCGCCGATGGACGAAACTCAGAACTAGCCGCTTTCGGATCATCCCTCACAAACCCAAACGCCCCCAGTATCGCAACTTGCAGCCCATGAGTATCAGCATGCGAGGCATGAGCCAGCCAGCTATGCACTACTGGCCTAATCTGTTCCAGGTCAATTTCGCCGGTGGCGTATTCACGCTGCAGGCGCTTTAGGCTGCGCTTGATTCGGCCAATAGAATCTTTGCGCAGGCGGCGGTGAGTTGCCCATATGCGGTACCCGAGAAAATCCAGGCCCCGGCCATGGTGGGTGCCGACGGGAAATATCTGTGTCTTGCTGTTGGTTTTAAGGTGCAGTTGGTCTGCCAGCCAGGCTTCAATTTCGAGCCTCAAGGTGTGCAGGTATTGCTTGTCGTGGTGGATGATCACGAAGTCATCCATGTAGCGCACGTAATGGCGCACTTTCAGGCGGTGCTTTACGTGCTGGTCCAGCGCATCAAGGTATACATTGGCGAACAGTTGGCTGGTGAGGTTGCCCAGCGGTATGCCGTAGGGCCTTGCATCATCAGGGCTTGCTGTTGAATCAATAACGCCGTCGATCAGATCCAGCGTCGGCTTGCAGGTGATCTTGCGGCGTATCAAGCGCTTCAGTACACCGTGATCAATGCTCCTGAAGTATTTGCTGATGTCGGCCTTCAGCGCATAAGCCTGCCCGTGCTGCCGCTGTACGCGGCGGATGAGTGCCTGGGCGTAGTCCGCGCCTCTATGGGTGCCCTTGCCAGCGCGGCAGGCGTAGCTGTGATCTATCCAGCTGGGCGCAAAGCAGGGCTCAATGATGGCCACCAGCGCGTGGTGCATCACTCGATCGCGGAATGGCAGCGCCGCGCCTTCACGGTACACGGGCTCATGCAGCGTGAAGTGCCGGTATTCGCCTGTTTGCCAGGTGCCCCACACCAAGTGGTTCTGCAGTTCTATCAGATTCTCTTCCAAGTGGTAGCCGTACCGCATTACTTGCGGGCGCGCCCGCTTGCCCTGTGCTGCTCGCAGCCAGGCACGGTACAGATTCTCAAAGTCGTATATTTGTTCAATCAAATTTGAGTAAGTTTTCATGCTTCCTGCTTTTGGGTCGACAGGGCCGAACGGTCGCGGGCTACTGGAACGGCCTGTCTGTTTAGTATTCCGGCTTGCGCCGAGGAATGGGCGTCCTTTTGAAGGTGTGCTGTCGGCGAGCCCTTAGGCTTACCGCTTCTGACGATCCTCAAGAGCGGGGCGGGCACCGATGTTCGTGTTCGCGTTCGAGCGGGTGTTGTTCAGGTTCAGCGTGAACACGCCAGCGGCCGAGCCATTCGTCCAATTGCCGCCACGGATCGGCACGCGCGCATAACGCCCAGCCCTTTACTACCCTCTTTGCTCGCGTGCTCGCAGCTTGTTAATCCAGCTGCCGATCATGCGGCCAATCTCATCAATCTGGCGTTGCCATCGCTCGTATTTATCAAAGCTCAAATACTTCAGCTTCATGGCCGTGCGCACATAACTGCGCAACATATCAATCTCAACGGCCAGTTGCTCGAGCGTGGTTTTCTTGTGGTAACGCCGGCCGCAGATCGTTACTAACCTCAGCAGCTGCCAAAGAGACTGGCGTATTTCAGCGCCCAGCACATGCCGCTCAAACTTGGGGAATTGCCGCAGCGCCACATAGGCCGTGGCGATCATATCTTCACATTTGCGCCCGAGCTCCAGCGCGTGCTGGCCCGGCTCGGTAATCCTTGCAACATCGGTCATGCGCGATCCTTACAGCCCGGCTATCGCCGGGCTCAACAGAGTGAAAGATGCAGGTATCAGGCCGCAAAAGCGGGGCGGGCACCGACGTTCGCGACCGCGTTCGAGCGGGTGAAGTTCAGGCGCAGCGCGACCACGCCAGCGGCCGCGCCATTCGCCCAATTGCCGCCACGGACCGGCACGCGCTCGCCTGTTAGCGTGATGTAAAAGGCATCACCGCTCAGCCCGCTAGATTGCCGCGGGAACAGGCCGTGCCGCCTCAGTATTGTCAGTGCAGCGGCGCTCACAGGCTGGCCTCCGGGGTTGGTCATACCCTCAAAAGTGCCCCCGCTATTACGCACCAGCGTGTAATCGCCTGAGCCCGACACGGCGTAATGCACTGTGCCTGCCGATCCAGGGCTGACCAGCGCGCCCGTTGCGCCATCTATAGCGCGCCACGCCGTGCTGGCTGCAGACAGATCCAGCGCGGTTAAAGCTGCGTCGTTGCCGGGCACTATCTGGATCTCGCCGGCCACGATGCGCATGCCCGGCGACCATTCCCACACATTGCCGTTCAAGTCGGCTATGCCCCAGGGCGTGTTGTCGTGGCGCCACGTTGTGGGTCCGGAGCCGGTCTGGGTTCTCGCGTTGCCGGAGGTACTGCCGATGGCAAGCCCGTCGCCACGCACGCCCTGCTCAGCCGGCACGTCCGAGCTGCGGCCGTAGCTGGTGTTGCCGTTGGGCTGGAACCCGTTTTGCAGGCACAGGTGCCCAGTGCCCGCCCAGTCTGCATTGGTCATCAATCCCCAGCCATTGCCGTTGCTGCGGGCAGTGCTGAGAAAGTTGTCGAAGTTGACGCTGTTCGCGGGATCTTCACCCGGCAGGCTCAACAGCTCACCGCTGCGGATCACGCCGGGATACATGCCAATAAAGCGCTGGGGCTTGTTCACACCGCCCACCACAAACATGGGGTGCACGCCGTCAGCATCGCTAAACTGCGGCACCACGTGCATATAACAGGGTTGGCCCTTAGTGGTGTACAGCACGGTATTGCGCCCGCCGCTGGCCGCTTCGACGCTGCGGCGCAGCACGTCAGTCACTGATATGGTCAAGGCCATCAGATGGGCTCCTCTGCCGGCGGTGCTTGCATCGCGTCGCGCTGTTCTGCTGCGTACAGGTAGGCGCTGTACATCATGGCGTGGGTTAGATCGATGGGGAATGTATCGCCGGTCGGCAGGCCTGTGGCGGGGTCCCTCATGGGTATTTGCATGCCAGGCTCATAGCGCAGGCTCAGCGGTGCGGCTCCGCTCTCGCGCAAGGTGCGGCCGTCGCTCAGCGCCGTCAGGCGCTCCTCCACAAACTCCACCAGCGGGGCTTGCTGGTAGCTGTTGGCTACTTTCACGGCGCAGCAGCGCGTCCAGCTGTCACCGGTTACCGCAGATTCCATGTAGTTCATCGGGTCACCATGTTGTTAAGGGGGTGCGCTTCCAGGTGTTAGTCGCTACGCACAGGTAAAGGTAATCGGCATCCCAGCAGCACTCGCCGGCCTCGCCTGCTGCGTCTGCCGCAGCAGGGGTGCGGGTGGAGCGCAGGCGCAGGGTGTCTGCATTGATATCCAGTGCGGTCACGCTCAGGCCTTTCAAGGCCATCGTGTCAGCCGTGAGTAGCCGTACTAGCTGGCCGACTAGATCCGCGTTGTAAACCGCTTGGCCTAGTAACTGCTCAACCGCACGCTCGGTGCCAATCACATCAGTAACGGCGCGTGCGGCCTGGCCGCCCATGTCGGTGTTGTAAGCGATCGCGCCCAGCAGCGGTGGCACTATTGCATCCAGGGTTGCTGAGGCGTTGAGGTTGTATGCCGCAATCAGGCCAGTGCTATTGGTTACATACACATCAAACCCGGTACCGGCGCGCACGTAATAAAGGCTGTTTGCCTCCAACGGAGCCGGCAGCGCAGCCACTACCTTGTGTTGGCGAATCACACTCATCGCTGTCACCAGTTGTTGGTTTGCCACTCGGTGGTGATGGCTGCGCCTTTGTAGTTCAGGCGGCCTGCGTTATCGGTCAGGTCATCCAGCACGGCTTTGTTGCTGTGGCTGTGCGCCTGGCTCACGCTGCTGTCGATCTGCGCGGGGCTGGAGCTGGGCCGGCCCTGAATCGCCGACCATTGAATGACAATGTCCATCGACTCGTATTCAGCCACCTTGGTCCAGTTGGTGGTAGCCAGGTTGTAGGCATACAGCGCAGAGCCTGCGTCCACCGTGGCATCTGCGCTGGCGTCAATCACCAGCACCAGAGCATTGCGGGTCAAAGCCAGGGCGTCACGTGCGGCTATGTCCGCCACGATCTCCAGGGCGTTGTAGTCGGCCAAGGCGTCGGTAATGGCTGCATCAATCAGCGCGTTGATCATCGCGGAGTTGCCTACACCCCGTGCCACGCCGGCCTTATTGGTAATGTAGCTTTCGGCATAGCTGCCGTTTTCAACGTAATAAAACGCGTCTGGCTCAAGCGAGCCAGGTAGGGACGCCACTTTGTAAAATTTCACCAATGCCATGTGCTCACCATTCAGTTGTTTGCCAAATTGCGCCAGAGCCCAGCTCTGACATGAACTGCTCAAAGGTGCCGCCGGGGTTGCGCTCAAGCCATGCAGCGAAGGCGCCGGGGCCCGGCGCACCAGGTGGCCCCTGCTCCCCTGCCGTCACCAGCACCACCTCAGGCTCAACATCCACCGTCACCGCGTGCTCGGTCACATCACTCAGCGCCGCGCCTTGCTCCTCAAAGGCTACCGGTACCGCAACGGCCTGGTCCTGCTCGGCACACGGCGCTTCTAGCGTGTAACAGCCGTCCATCACGCATTCCCCAGGGTCACGCTCCCCTGCCAGTAGCGGTGCTCTGTGCCGTCTGGGTAGCGCACCTCTACCCAGTACCAGGCCGCTGTCGGGGGTATCACCCGGTCCGCGCTGATCACCCGCTCAATCGTGCCCGGGCCCACAATTTCTAGGCCGTCTCCCAAACTCAGCTCCAGCAGCACCGCCCCGCCGGCCTTGTCGAACACACGCATCACCACCTCAACCCCGGCCAGATCCACCGGGGGCTGATACACCAGCTCACCGCCGCGGGGCTGCTGCCCGGTGGCGCTGATGCGGTTAATCTCCAGCGTGTCGTCATCCACCACCGTTACCCGGTGCGGTAGTTGCCGCAGCGGCTCGCGGTTCAGCTCTGGCATCTGCTGCACCCGCGTCAGCCAGCAATGCCAGCTCTCAGCCGGCAGGCCATGCCCGGGCACCGTCAAGCGCACCGGGGCACTGGCGGCTATAGCCGTCACCGGCCGGTATTCAAACTGCGGCTGCATCACCCGCAGCACGCTGCGATGGGTAGTGCCGGGAATCAGGCACAGGGGTACGTTCGCCGGCTGCATAAGCGGCTGTCTCCAAAAGGGTATTAATTGCTAAGAGAGGGGGAATACCTAGGACTGCTGAGCTTCTTCTTGCGTAATTGTAACGGTGATCTCGGTGGCCTCCGGCCAGGCGACGGGCGTCGTGCCAAGCTCATGGTAAAAGGACCAGGCGAAACCATTGCTCAGCGGCTCTGAGAATATCTGCACCGTTATACCTGAGGGAATGCCCGGCCCAGCAATGTCGTAGTAGCCGGCGGGTACAAGATCCTCGCTGGTGCCCGATGCTGTCACCGCGTACTGCTCCGGGTTGCCCCACTTTTCCACACGCATGAACCCAAGTCCGATCCCGCCAGAACCTGCAAAAAGGTCCGGCACCTTGATTATCTGCCCTACTCCATCAGTCGCGTCAAAGCCGATATAGCTGTAGTCACCAGAGGTCACGCTACCAGTCAGAATTGTAAACTGATTGTCTCCGCCGCCGGCTTCAGGGCTTTCAAGCTCCTCCAGGCGCGCGATGATGTCATCGAGCACGCCAAGCTCCGGCAGCCGCTGGAGCATATTAGCCAGCGTGCCGGCCGTCAGTCCGCAGTAGATCACGCTACCCTGCGGCCAAAGCTGATCATCCGTACCCTCTTGCCCTCGCGTGAGTGTCGCGGTGCCGCCCGCCACAACGGCCCGTACGATTTCCCACCGCGTACTCACCAGTCCCTCGGCAAGGGTCAGCACATACTCACCATCGGGTAACGCCAAAGCGGCCGAGGTCGCCCCGGCAGGCAGCGTAAGCTGCTGCAGGTAGTTGTTTTCAAATCGCATAATGAGTCCTGCTGTTAGATGTACTCAACGTGAGCAACGGCATCTCGCACCCACTGCCCTGTTACCGCATTCCATGCGCCGAAAAGACCAAAGTTATTAAAGCCGCTGTCTTCGTCCGGGCCGTTATACGCGAACAAGCCCGGCAGCACCTCGCCCCGGCAGGCGATTCTGCCAACGCGGTATCGGCGGTCTTCAGGTAAATCGGTAGGCCGGTAACTGCCCATAAGCGCAGGCATAGCCAGGTTGTAATGCACTGGCCTCACGACAATCTGCGCGCTCTCCGTTCGCATGTTCATGCTTATCCCAAAGTTGACCAGCATAGCGCTGGTAGGCAGCGCTAACTGAATGGCGTACCAAACTGCATCCAGCCCGAACACCTGGCTGGTGGTCGACTCACTACCACTGGCAAACACCACGTCATCCAAAGAAAAGCTTTCTGTGTGCGTCACGTTGTTTTGCAGTACGGCGCCATCGCTGGGCGATTGCGGGCCGTACCCGGGCGGTGCCACTATGTCGAAATTGCGCGCGTCATTGTAAAAACCACAGCGGTCCCACGTATTGCGCTCTACCCTCTGCTGGCTGCCAGTACCCTGCGCTCTGAATTGGCTGACAACCACGCCGGCGTCAATCAAATCAAACACCACGGCTGAAGACACTTGGTAATTCATCGTTAGCTGCAGCGTGTATTCAGGCGGGGTTACCGATTCAATGCCGTTCCAAAAGTACTCGGTACTGCCACCGGAAAGACTTCTGCCCACAAAAGCCGAGCCCTGTCTATCTTCAATCAACGAGCCCGTAGTAACCGCAACGCTGTCTGAGGTAGCCGTTGCATTTACTGTAACGAGGCACACATTTTGCTCATCGTCATAATAGGCTGTCGCCAGCACGCCGGTGTAGCGGCGGACAATATTGCGCTCATGGCTGATAAGCATACGCGTCGGACTGCTTACCTCAGTCAACGTCCACTCAAACTCGCTCAACACGTTAGCGCCTTCGTCTGTCGCGCTCTCAAGCGTCCAGAAGGCAGAGGCATCAACGCCAAGATATGGCGGCAGGCCTGGCCGGGTATCACTGAGCTCAAAGCTATCAAGCGCCTCGCCCATGTCCCAGAGCAAAGTGCGCTGGCAACTGATCTCGCCGTCAATAGTCGTCAGCACGTATTCCCACAGCTCGTAAATCGGCAGTTGGTAGTCGCGCAGGCCAAACTGCGCATTACGCCGCGTAATCCACAAAGCGCGGTCGCCTGTTGGTGTTTGCATAACAATGACGCCTTCGCGCGCCGTCCCTGCCAGCGCCTCCCTGATGGCCGGCGGCGGGCTCAGCGATTGAACCGCGACCGTTGCCACCACAGGGTTGGGCGGAAACGGAATCTCGGGGCCGATCACAGCGGTACGCCTCAGATTCAGTGTCGGGTTATTTGCCTGGTGGTTCACCAGTTCAACACGCCAGTTTTGTTCGCCATCAAAATACACCCACCGGCCGGCGAATTGGTGGGGCAGCAGCCCATCAGTGCGCCACTGAGCCCCCGCCTCATCCCATACCGCCGCCTCTTCCGGGGTCATTTCTATCGGCACGGCCCTGGGGTCGCTATAGCGGTAGCTGTTGCCAACTACACCCCCGAACGTATCAAAGACCCCAGGCCCCAGCTGAATCACCCGCCCATTATCTAGCGTCAGCGTCTCCAGTCGCCCCTCAAACTCTCGCTTGTTATTGGCTTTCAGCCCATGCCAGGGCAAACCAAACCGGCGCACCTGGCCCGGCGCCCACTCCGTTATGCGGCTATCAAACATGGTCAGTCATCCCCGTCATCAGGCGGCGGCGTATCAGAAGGATCAGCAAACCGCAGCTCAACCAACCTGTTCTCCGCATCACGCATTTTCAGCACCTTGAGGGGCTTTATCTCAAAGGCAAGCAGGTAGTCGTATGAAAAGCTCTGCGTGGTATCCCAGTACTCCCGGTCCAGCACTGGCCCCTCAGCAGGGGTTGCACCTTCAGTGAAGGGGCTGGCAACGCCCTCGCTTCCGTCTTCCGTGCCAGGCTGGTGATTACGCTCTGAGTAGCCCCGTGCCGCCGGGATTGCCCCGCGCGGCTCGGCACGGGGCAGGCGGGGCAAGGGCCTTTCGGGCACCATCAGCCCCTGCAGCCCTTCCACCAGGTCCCGCGTTTGCCGTTGCGCCCGCGCCGTCAGGTTGCCGCGTATGCGCTCAGCCCGGCTGTTGTTGTTACCGCTCAACCGCTCGGCGCGGGTGTTCAGGTTGCCCCGTATCCGCGCCGCGCGCTCATCTGGCGTTGCCATTCATACCTCCAGTTGATCAACAGGCGGTGCAACGCGGATCGTCACCAACTGCTCGGCCACAATCTCGTCACGCCACTGCGCGGGTATTTCCGGGGTCGGTACTGCAAACCGCCGCGGGTACCGCAGCGCCGGGTCGCCGTTGCCGATGGAGTAGCTACCTGCAAAGCCGGGCAGCTCTTCGTCATACGGCGGGCTGCTGATGCGCAGGCCGATCTGGGTCGGCAGCACCCCATCAATCACCGGCGCCTGGTCATCCTCAAACGCCGGGGCGGCCGGCAGGGCCAGCACATCCGCCACGGCGGCGGCATCACCTTGGCTCACTGCCATGCTGATGGTCAGCATGGCTTCACCGGTTTCAATGTCTGCTTCCTCGGTCAGCGCAACCACGGTGCCGGTCACCAGCGCGCCCTGGTCATGCAGCCGCAAGCGCTGGCCACCGTCCACATCCAGCGCGTGGGCCAGCGGCACCTGCCAGCTCACCACGTTGGCGCGCTGGGCCCCCAGCAACTGCACGCGGCCGCGGCGTAACGCCGTATCCGCTGCGGCATCCAGCCGCTCCTGGTCGCGGCGCGGCAGGCGGTCTAGCGGGTTGTCCGTTTCTGGCGGCTCATCGGTTTCGGTCTCGCGGCTTTGTTCCCATAGCCGGTCAGCATCGGTATCCGTATCCAGCACCACCCGGTCGCGGGCAACCACCTCGCCCACGGCGTCCAGCGCATCCTGAATCACCAACCGCACCACGTAGCGCTCTACCGCCCGCTGCGCCCAGCGCACCACCGCCACAAATTCAGCACCCAACAGCAGGTCGACGTTTTTGTTGTACCAGGGCGCTGGCTCATTGGGCAGGTCACCTGGCAGGCGGTACCACCGCACCCAACTGATAAACCAGCCGGCGGACTCCACCGCATCCTCAATCATCGGCACATCCGGCAGCTCGGTCGAATCCTCACGCCAGGCGTTAAACCCCAATAGGCTGGTGTTACCTCCCGTGCCTGGGTGCAGCCAGCCGTAAGTCTGGTTGCGCTGCCGGTAGCGCGGGTAGCGGTAATCAATTTCCAACTCGAGTACGTTGGTGGTATCGCTCAGGGTTGCCAGGGCAATATCCAGGCTCTGGTAAACGGTACTGCCCTCAGCGAACTCGAACGCCACGCCAGGCGGGTACCAGGGCGTGACGCGCGGCTGGCCGTTGCGGGCTGCATTCAGCCCGGCGGGCCGCGTGCTCATGCGCTCCAGGGCGTAATCCCAACGGCTGCGGCCGGCGGTTTCCTCAAATACATCAGGCGACCAACTGCCGCCAACGGCCGCATCAATCGCCTCTACCGACATCGCCTCAAAAGCATCCTGCAGGCGCGTAGTACCGGTGCAGCTCAGCACCCGCGTCAGCACATCAAAATCAGGCTGCACCAGGTAGCCCGTAAACCGGCGGCTCACCACATCCGGATCGACCTGCACCACAAAATCCAGGGTCAATTCTTTGCCGGTGTAAGCACGGATGCTCACCGGCTCCTCACCCAACCACAGGGCCAGGCTGGCGACCATGTCGCCCTCCTCGTCCCACTCAACGCGCACCGGCCCGGTCAACTGGGCAGACACATCCTCGCCACCCAGCATGGCAACCCAGCGCCAAACAAAGCTGCGGCCGGGCGTAATGATCACCGCTGGCGGCTCCGCGCCTAAGGCCGGCAGGCTGTTCAGGGGGCCGCTGTTCAACGGCTGACTGTTCAGCATTAGGCCTCCCGGCAAACGAGTTGCCAGTCCACACCACCCGCCCCGCTAGACTCTGGCGGCCGCGCGCATAACACGGTAAACATCGGGTACCAGCCAACGCGGTACTGCACCGCACCCGCCACCGGCGTCACCGTCGCATCCCTGCCCACAACAACCACCTCAGCCGGTACCCAGTCGCGTCCGACCAGGGCATGCGCAAACACCTGCACATCCGGGCGCGGGTCGCTGGTCAGGGTTACGTCCAGCACCCCAGGCATGGTCGCCATGCGTTTGGGCTTATTGCACAGCAGCAGGTGCTCCGCATCCCAGTCCAGGGCATCCAGCCCGGTTGCCATCCAGCCACCGGCGGCGCTGATGGTGATCAGCTCTTTGCTCCAGTGCCGCGAGCGCACCACTGCACCGCCGCTCAGCACCGTATCGGTCGCGCCGCCGGCCTCGCTGTACGTCAGCTCCGCTGCACCACTGTGCAGCGTCACCTCAATACCCCCCAGAATCAAAGGTGCAGCCATGGTTTATCGTCTCTTTGATCGTAGGTTTTGTGTACGCACAGCCCGGGCCAGCGTGCCAATCACATCAGCATCGCCATACACGGTATGGGTCTCCCCGCCAATGCTCAGGTGCAGCGGTGTGCCGCTGGGGGAGTTGGTGTTGCCCGCAGGCGCAGGTGGCAAATACGGCAACGCGCGGCCCACTAGCCCGCCCTCTGCATAGCCTGGCAGCGCTCGCATGCCGTACCGGCGAAACCGCTCCATAAACGCCAGCGCGCCGGGCTCTTGCATCCGGCTTTTGGGTTGCACGTACTCGTCGGCGTGCACATAACCCGCAAACTTGTACTTGCCACCAGGACCAGTCCAACCACCCTCGGCAAAGCCCATTGGCACGTCCGGGTCGGCAGGCCGCCCATTCGCTGGCAGGCTTGGCGCAGTGACGGTTACAGGCAGAATCAGCTCCTGCTTCATGTCCCGCGCCAAGGCCAGCAGCTTTTCACGCACGCCCGCCAGCGCGGCTTCGTCAAGGTCTACAGACACCGGCATATCCTGCAAAGCCTTCGCCTGTTCCTCCACATCCGCCATGCTCTGGCGCAGCGCGGCCAGCTTCTCTTCTGCACGGGTTTCTTCAATGCGGCTGGCTTCCATTTCCACCGCGCGCAGGCTGCTCAAAAGCCCTTCATAGCCATAGGTGTTGTCGCCGGCCTCAGCCAGGTCAACTAGCATCTGCGTGGCTCTCTGCGCAAGCTTTGATGCTTGCTCAAGGTCGCCAGCCTGCAAAGCCCGTTGAGCCTGACCGCGCAGGCCAGACGCCTGCAGAAACGAGCCCGGCCCGCCGCCGCCCCGGATTTTCAGCAGCGCATCGTCATAGCGCTCCTCAATCTTGGTGCGGTCAGCGCGAATCTTCTCAATGTCGCGCAGTGCTGCCGTTTCCAGCCGCTTCTGCTCGCTGTGCCAGCTTTTCAGCTTGTCCAGCTGTTCCTTGCGCAGGCCGTCAAGGCTACTTACATAGGACCGGTACGCCGTCAGCCGGTCGCTGTCGATTTGTACTTCCTCTTCCTTGTTCTGGAACATCAGGTTGCGACGCGCCACCAGGGCCTCGCGCATCTGCACCAGTTGGTCACGGCCAATGAATAACCCGGCCAGCGTGGTGTTCATGCCGGTACCGGCAATGCTCCGGTCCAGATCCTTTATCTGCCGGTCCATTTCCTCCAGCTCGCCGGTCAGTCCGCGCGCCTGCCGCAAGGCAAAGCCAAAGCGGCCAGCCAGGTCGCCCACTTCACCACCGCTCTGCACCGCAATACCTGCAATGCTCACCAGCAGTGACGCCAGGTTGGTCAGCCCTTCCATCACGGCCGGGTCGCTGATCACCTCGCGCAGGTCCTCAATGGCCTGCACCAAAGGCGACACATCCGATTCGCCAATCGCCTTTGTCCAGGCATTGTTTAGGCGGGTCATGGCGTCCTCAACGGTTACCGCCATGCCATCAACCGCGGTGCCCAGGGTATCGGTCTGGCTGATCAGCGCAGGCACCCACACATCCGTGGTCAGTTGCCCCTCACGGGCCATTTCCGCCAGTTGCTCACGGGTCTTGCCCAGCCCGGTGGCCAACGCATCAGCCAGTGCCGGGGTTACCCGCAGCATGGAGTTGAATGCATCACCCCGCAGCTCACCCGTTTGCAGCGCACCACTTAACTGGTTGATAACGCCCTCGGCGCGCTGCCCCTTGGCTGCGCTGGCCACCAGGCCAAGGCCGATGGCCTCGATAAACTGCAGCGTCTCTGCCTCGCCAAAACCGCGCTCACGCAGCGGCGACAGCGACTGGATGAACAGCTCCGCATTGTTCGCCATGCTGGTATAGGTGCGGTCACTGATCGCCTCAAGGCGCTCCATACCGCTCTCAAAATTTGCCTGCGAGCCGGTCGCAATCCGAATGCGGTCGGTCATTTCTACCCAACCGTCCGATATGTTCGATACACCCCGCACGCCGCGCAGCGCCGCATAGCCACCGGCCACCGGCCCCAAAACACCCAGCATGCCGCCCAGGCCAGCCATGCCCCGGCGTTGCTCCGCGTTCATTTCCCGCAGGGCCTGCTGGGTTTCACGCACCCGCTGGGTCATAGCGCGCTGCGCCAGGGCCAGCTCGCGATTGGTCAAGCCGCCGCTGCGGCGCAGCAGCTCAAACTGGTTGCGCACCTGCACAATCTCAGCCTGCAAGGCCCGGTACCGGTTCACGCCCAAATCATTGCGCGCTTGCTCCAGCCCTGCCTGGCGGGCCTGCACCGCTGCCAACTGCTGCTCAGCCGCCAGCCGGCGAATACCCATGCGGGCCGCTTCATGCCGCTGCGCCGTGGCCAGCGCTTCACGTTCGGCCTGGCTGGCGTTCTGGCGGGTCGCTTCACGCATGGAGCGCAAGCGTTCCAGCGTTTCACCCACACTGCGCCGGTATGTGGCTTCCGCCTCAGCCCGTTCCTTGGCAGACAGGTTCCCGTCGCGGGTAAGCAGCCGGTACTGCTCGCGCAGGCCCACCAACTGCAACTGGGTGGCCTCAATGCCGCCCACGCCCAGATTCTGCCGGGCAGCGCCCAGCGCCGCATCAGCGCGGCCCGCACCCAGTGCACGGGTGAGCTCATCAGCCAGGCGCGACTGCTCGGTGGCCAGGTTCTTGGTATCAATGCCGGCCGCTTGCAACTCTGAGCGCCGCCGCGCAATCTGATTGGTAAGCGTACCTTCGGACCGCTCAAGCCCTTTCAGCTCATTAACCGCGCTGCGGTAGCCTTGCTGCATCGCCTGTGACGGCGCCGCCGTGTTCGCCAGCTCGGTACCCAGCTCCCGCACCCGGTCGCGCACCTCGCGCATTTTCTTCTGCGTGCTCTCCAGGCTGGTTTCCAGATCGCGGAAGGCAGTCACCCGGCGCAGCGGCTTCTCTACCGCGCCCACCATTTCCTTGTAGGTCTTGCTGAACGTGCGCACGTCCCGCGTGGCTTCGTCGATATTGGCCGTGAGGCGCAGCTCTACATCAGTCATCACACCCTCACTTGGTCGGCTTCAACGCACGCAGAAACAACGACCACGGGTAATCCAGCACCCGCTGGTGGCCCATCGTCGTCAAGTGGCAAATCAGAGTATCCAGGCTCGCTAAGCTGGCCGAGGCGCTTTGGTGACCCTGACCAGCATCGCGAAAAAATGCGGGTTAGCCTCCCTGATGCCTTCCATCACCTTATCCAGCTCGCTAGGGTGAGCCTCGCCCACCTCAGCCGCCGACAGATCCGTGAAGGCAGGCAGGTCACCCAGTTGCACATCCTCATACAGCGCCATGCTCACCAGGTCCGTCTCCGGCGCCCGGGCCAGCAAGCCGCGCATGGCCTCCACCGTCAGTTCCCGGCAAATCACCTCGCGCTCGCCCATCTTCGCAACAACACTCTTGCCCATACCGGCCATACTTTTCTCCAGGCAATAAAAAACCCGCCGGAGCGGGTTTATTTAGTTTGAATTACAGATTTTCAGCGGCGCACTGTGTTCGCCCGGGTGCCTGGCTGACGCCTTTCTGGCTCCCTGCGATAATTTTGACTAGCAAAAACCTCAGATACGCATTGATTTTCGTCGTAGCTTACGCTTCGCATTGGAAGCGTGTCCGTGCTGTACCAGGTGTGCCTAAGATAGCCATTACTCGAGGCTGAAACCTGGTCAGGGGCTCCATACATAGAGCGCACCTGAGCAACAGACATGCCTCTTGATGGGTAGCCATTTCTGTAGGCTTCACTCTCAGTACCGGTTGCTCTGCATCTGCCATTAGGCCCAACGACTTTAAATCTTGGCTCTGTTGCATCCTGCGGCTCACGGCGGGTATCAGGCACGCGACCATAAGGCACCACGGACGAACCGCCACTAGGGGCGATATTGGTTGCGTCGTACACCTGATCCGGCTGAAGCACCGTACCGCAGCCTGCTTGGGTAAAAGTGACTTTCCCTGAAGCGTCCACGCACCGATGCACAGATTGAGCGCTGGCAGCACCAGAAGCTAAAAAAATGACTAGTCCCAATATTAAAATCCGCATGTACTTTCCTCCCTGACGTATGGAAGAAATGTATCACTGCCTCAGCGCCCAGCCAAATCAGTTCACTTTCAGAGCGCAAGGTAGTCAGCATCCCTGCTATACCAATGCAAGACAAACCCGCGTGAGGGGGGGCTTATTAAATAATCTGTTAGCGGCATAACTGTCGCCAAGTTTCTTCAAATTGGTCCGGCGCCATATCGTCTTCCAGCACCGCCAACCCACCACCGGAAGCAACAAAACGCTTATAACCGGTATAACCACCGAAAGAATTTTTCGCGTTAACCTCGCCGCACGGCGTGCCTGCCTTGCCGATGAACTGGTTCCGGAACTGAGCAGAATCGCTGTCTTTCAGCCTTGCATTCACATTATCCCGCGCAACCCGATGCATCTTAATCTCTCGCATCTCGGCCGAATCGGCCGGCCTGGCCTGATTAGAAGAAGAGGAACGCCCTCCGCTTGAGCACTGAACCATAAAAATCACGAACACCAAGCCAAGGAATATCATCTGCGCTGTAAACCAACCACTGCGTCCAACCTTCGTGGTAGCGGCAGGCATAGCAACCTGTTTTTTTGGAGCATTTGCGCTCAACGCTGCGTTCTGTTTTGACTCCAGCTCCCTGAGCTGACGCTGCAGCACCTTGTGATAAAAGACATGACAATCAGGGCAGCTCACACCATCGCCTTCGCCTTCCTTCGGAACATACCCACACGCTGGACATTCCATAACCCATCCTCCCTGACCATCCAAATCAGGGAGGATAGCCCAGCACTTTCATAACGTCACGCCGCCAGCGGCACGTTCTTCTGCTTGTTGATCTTCATGAATGCACTGCGGCCTTGGCCTCGGCCCGAGGTATACAGCACCTCAGCCGTCACTGCCTGGCCCATGAAGTCTTCAACGTTGATGAAGTCCATACTCGCTGCCAGGCCAAAGCGGACCGTCCAGTAGTGAGCATTGATCTTGCCCTTGGTGCCTACAGCATTGGCGCCTTCAAACAAGAGCTCCCATTCCACGCCCGAGTCGGTCAGCGCTTCGATCTCATCGTAATCAGCAGAGGTGTAATCAACGAGAACCTTAAAGGCCTCGCCATCAGGCGCCGCTTCAATAGCAGTCGCCAGATCACCACCAGCCAACACTTCAAAGCCAGCACCAGTGATAAGCCAGTCAATGTCCTCAGCGTACTCAATCAGCCCAGTGGCCTCGTCGACGATGCTGTCAATGGTGAGCGGCATCTTGCTCAGCATTGAAGTTCCACCCACTTTGACTATGCGCTCCTCTTCCGTGATCTGCTCGCTAGGCACGTCGTAAACCGTGCCATAAAGCTGAAGAGCCAAGTTACGGCTGAAGATCTCGCGCAGGTTGATGGCAATGCCCATCTGCGTGATCTTTTCCAGCTTGTCATAGGTGCCACCCACGGGGTTGCTAGCATCTTCAATACGGAGCTGATTGGTCTCGTGCGTTTGCTGCACGGAAGAACTGAGGCCCATAGGCTCAAATGGCAAACCACTGCCAGCGCGCCGGATCTTGAGCGTGCCGCCGATAACCGCTGTTTCTTTAACCCATGGCATGGCTTAGCCCTCTTTCACGGCCGCGGCCTGATCGGCAGCAGCACTGGTGGTAGCGGCAACCAACTTCTCACGCAGGAAACGGGCCTGGCTGGAAGTCAGTTCTATTTTGTCACCAGGCTTCAACTCTTTGCCACGGTGGGTATGGTTGGCTTTGAGCGTGTATTCCTTGCGCTCTGGGCCTTTGGCTTTGTCAGCCGCTTTGTCAGATTTGACGGTCATGCGGTGTACCTCAATCAATCAGGGTGGGCCTGCACGAACAGGTGCAGATAAACGGGAATAATCACGGTGGCGGCATTCAAGCCCTCACCAGGTGGCACCTGCTGTGCGGCGCCTATCACCAGCTTTGGAATGCCATTGGGCAACCATTCCACCGGCACGCCTTCCAGTGGCATCAGGCACTCGATCAAGTCCAGCTCCAGATCGTCCAGCGCGTCTTCGTAATCATCCAGCCCGGCTTTCACCGCGCCGATGATGTTGAAGCCGCAGTGTTTGCGGATGCCGTCTGCGCCATGCTTGGGGTCCTGGTCTTTAGCGCGCTGCACTACCACCAGCGGGTAAGCGACGTTCTCTGCCTGGATCACCTCGTTAAACCAGCCGCTCTGCACATTGGTACCGGCACGCGTGCTGTAGTTGTTCTCAGGAGTGATGGTACCCAGGCGAGCCTTGAGCGCCTTGCGGCCCTCGCTCTGCAGGTTGCGTCTTGCCATGGTTATTCCAAGGGGTTGAGTGAGTAACGGGTGATCAGCGCGTCATCCAGCAGCGGCTCTTCCAGCACGTACCGCTTGCAGTCCATTACCAGCACGGCCTTGCGCTGCGGTGCAGGGATCTGCACCTTGCGTAGGTCCACCGCCAGTTGCACCACCATGAACACGCCACCCGCGCCTACCATCTGCAGGTTACGGTGCAGCACCACCTTCACCGGCTGGCCATGGGCCGAGCCGGGTGGGTAGTACTGCGGCAGTTCCTTCTCGCCGAAGGTGTCAAACAGGATGTCATCCGCCTCGGCAAAGGCGTCGTCAAAGTGGCTGCTCATGGTGCTGCCTTAAACGGTCAGTTTGATGATCGCGCGCGGCCGGGTGCAGATGTGCAGCGGGTTGCTCTGCGCTTCGCCTGCAACGCCCTTGTCGAACGGCAAACGCTCCAGCTTGCCGTAGTAAGGCACGCCCAGCGTGTTGACGGTCTCCATGTAGTTCGCGGGGGCGAACACAGACATGAACAGCTCTGGCACACCTTCAGGCACCAGGTAAGCTTCACCGTCGGCAACAAAGCGCTGGCCATTCACATGGCCGCGATAGCGTTCCCAGGTAATGCCGCCGAACTCGAACGCCTGTCGGCGATCGCCACGCAGGGCTGCTGAAGCTTCAGTGGCCAGGTAGGTTTCACGCACAGAGTCATCGCTGATGAGCGCCGTCCAGAAGGTGCGACCGCACATAGCGCGAGCACCGTTGACAGTGGTATTGCCCAGCGCGTCTTCCTGCATGTCCAGGGCTGTCGCAGACTTGACGCTGGTGTCTGCGGTGCCGAACTCCATGGCCAGCGTCTGCTGCGAGATACCGAACCGATCAAATAGGTTCAGAAGCTCAGAGGTGCCATCAGCGTCAACGATAATGCCCTTGATAGCGCCAATGCGCTGATGCTCATGCGTAGCGTCCAACCCGCGCCGAGCCTTCATCAAACGAGCGTTGACCACATCCTGCACGGCCTGCAGTTCAGTGCGGCTGCCATAGGCGCGGATGCCTTGGATGGAATCTGCCAGGATGGTAAACGTCTGCGGCAGGTGGATGGTGGTGAAAGGGATCAAGCTGCGCTTGGGCCCAGTCACAACCAAGCCAGGTGCGCCACGATCAGCCGCTGGCACCAGGTGCAGGGTGTCGCCGTCTTTCTCGATCTCGACGGTGGTAGTCAGGCTACCCTCTTCTTCAAACAGCCCCAGCTCGGCAATACGGCCCGGCACGCGCTGCTCTTCGTTGATGGTAGCAACGAGGTTGGGCACGCTGAACGCCTCATCCTCAAAGATATTAATATCAGCCATGTGTAGTGCTCCTGAAATGCAAAAGCCCTGCTAGGCAGGGCTTTGAATGGGTTGCGGGTTGAGGGTGAGGTTTAAGGTGTGCCTTCGCGCACCACGATCCCTGCCACCAGCAAGCCGGCTTCAGAGGTTTCGTCCAGGCCGGTGAGCCGGGTATCAACCACCTCAGCGTCACGCACTACCAGTGTGGCCAGCTGTGCTTCATCGCTCGCTGGCTTGGGGTTGAAGAGCACGGCCGCTGCGGTCTCGGTGCCGTCTACGGCCTCGGGATCGTAAGGGGCGTAGGTGGAATCAGCCGTAATAACGCCAAGGATCTGGCCGGCGGGCAGGTCAACCGCTGTGGGTGCCAGCACGCCTTCATCGCGGCTGCGTGTGCCAGGGGCCTCCGAAAGGAGGAACTCACCGGCATGGACGCCTTCTGTTTTAATTTGCATTACGCTGCTCCTTTCGCTGCGTTGTTTTTACGTTTGGCGTAAATATCGCCAGGGTTTACTGCGCGGGTGGTGGCCGCTGGGGCCGGGTTGTCCGTAGGGCCTTTGTTGTCGATCTCCCCAAAGCCTGAGCCGGCCAGCGCGTCAAACAGCCGGGCGCGTGACTGATCTTCCGTCAGGCCCATGCTGATGAAACCTTCTGCCTTCTCAGGAATGCGCGCCGCAGCACACAGGTCGCGGATGTTCTTGGCGCGGGTAATCTCGCGCTGCACATCGGCCTGGCTCTTCAAGCCGCTGGCTTTGATGATGTGTTGGGCAAAGTTGCCGATGCCTTCCTTGGTGCAGGCGGCAATCAGCTCGATCGCGAGTGTGGCTGCAATCTGCTCTGGCTCCTGATCTTCCTCCGGGGGGTCATCCTGGGCAGGCGGCTCCGGCGCTGGATTGGGTTCTGGCGGCTCTGGGTCCGGCTCTGCATCCAGTTGTGCTTTGACGGCATCCGGAATGTTGCGGTACCGGTTCATGATGCGCGTATCTCCGTGGCTATTGACGCGAGCACCGCCTGAGAGGATCTCATCAACCAACCCGATCGCTTTGGCCTCTTCCGCTGTTAGCCATGTCTCCGCGTTGATCATCCGCTTGAGCTCTTCGTCGCTGACAGTGATCGGGCGGTGTTTGAAACTGGCAATAATGCCGGTCACCAACTGGTCAAGCACATCCGCCATCTTGCGAAACACATCACTGTCACCGCTTGTCCAGGTCCAGGGGTTGTGCATCATGAACATGGCATTGTCCGCCATCCAAACCTTGTGGCAGCCAGTCACGGCAATGCCCGCAGCACTGAGCGCAAACCCGTCGATCCGTCCGACACAGCGCTCACCAAGCCGATTCAAGCCGTTGTGCATGGCAAAGCCATCGCTGATGTCGCCGCCGTTGCTGTTGAAGCCCACGTGAATCTGTCGCACACCATCATCAACTGCAGCCAGATCACGAAAGAACTGTGCGGCTGTGATGCCCCAGTTGCCGATCTCGCCATATACCAGCACTTCAATGGGTTTGCCGGGTTCCTCCGCATTGTTGTCAATGCGGTACCAATGCTTTTCATCCAACTCAGGCGAGGCCATTTTGTTGAACACGCGGAATGGCAATGCGGCAAGTGCCGCAAGTGCCATGCCAATCACATGCCGATTCATTTTCATTGCTGATCCTCGTTGCCAGGTGGTGCGCTTTCGTCGTCGACGGCAGCGGTGGAGGCTTTGTATTCCAGGCCAAGGCGCTTGGCGCGCTCGTTGTCCTGGGCGTTTTCTTTATCTATTACTTCAGCGTCATAGCCGGTGCGCAGTGCATGCTCGCTGCGGCTGGCCAGCCCGCCGCCAATCTCCAGCAGCTTGCCTTGTACGTCCTGTACCGGGTGCATGTAGGCATGCCCCTGCGGGATCCAGCGGGTGCGCAAGTATTCACGCCGGCGCCGCACGTAATCAGGCAACACCAGAGCGCCACTCAGATACGCCATATCCATCCAGGCGGCGCGAACGGGGCGGCAAAACTGGTGCACATACACGCCAAATTGCAGCTGCTCGATCCGGCGGCGGAATTCGTTGATCAGCACGCGCAGCAGGCGATCATTCAACCCGGTCATGTCGCCAGTCAGCAGCCCGTAAGGAATGCCTGCCCCCTCAGCGGCCGCTTGTAGCTGCTGCCGCATGAAGTCCTTGTAAGTGCTGCCTGCATCCGGCGGGTCGGAGAATTGCACCTCTTCGCCGTCGTACAGCTCATTCATGGTGCCCGGCTCAAGGCCGATCATCGGGTCGCCAGAGCGGTCACGCTCGAACGGCCGCCCAGTTGTAGGGTCCAGATCTGCAGGCCCGTCCGGCGCTGTCTTTTTGATGAAGCCAGCAAACAGGTTCGCCACTTCCTGGCGGAACAACACTGCGTCGTCGTAGTTGTCCAGCGAGCGCAAGCGGTTAAGCACCGCTGCCAGCCGGGGTACGCCGCGCACCTGGCCGGGCTCTATCACCTCAAAGATGTGCAGCACTTCACTGGCCGGTACCCGCACCAGCTGGTTGACCGTGCCCATTACGTTGAATGAGCCAGGATGTTGCCGGTACATCCAGTACGCTACGCGCTGGCCGAATCCATTGAACTCCACCCCGGCCTTGATCTGGTTGCCGTTGCGGGCACGTTCGTTCTTGTCCAGCGGCACAAAGTCTGCTGCCAGCAATTGCACTTGCAGCGGCACTGCAAAGCCGTCCTCTGGCCTGCGGGGCCGCATCCGCGCGAAGCACTCCCCGTCGCGCTCAACCATCCGGCTTACCAGCGCTTGCTGGCCGTAGTGGTCGGTGCGGCCATCGGCGTCTGCTTCATCCACCCAGTCTTCCCAGAGCAGGTTCATGGCTGAACGCAGGTCTGGGTCATCAATCTGCGGCCGCGGGCAAATGCCGGTACCGATCAGATTGCTTACGCGCTTTTCAATAATGCTCAGCGCGTACCCATCGTTGCGCTCTGCCGCTCTGGCACGGTTGCGCAGCGTGCGTATGTGTGGAATAGACAGGGTACTGATCGAGCCGTCTGGCGCGTCCCAACCTTGAGCGCGCCGACCTTGCCCAGCCCCTTCATATGCGCTGTTGTTGGCTTTCAGCCTGCGGGGCTGGGTCTTCACTCGGTTCATTACGCGATACCCTTGCCCTTGTGATAAAGCCGGTAAGACCGGCGCCGGGGAACGTTGCTCGGAGACAGCGCCTTGGCTATCTCGTTGCGCGCTTTCAACAGGTCTTCAATGTTTCGGTATTCCACTGAGCGACCGTCCGAATAGCGCACTGACCGTTCACCGCGTGCGATCGCACGCTCAATGCGGTCTAGATCAGCTTGTACAAATGCCATGGTTACCGCCTGCTCAGGTAGCCGCTGCGGCCAAACCTCCGCATGGAGTTGGCCGGCGCGGGCTGGGGTTGTGGTTTAGGCTTGGGTGCCGCCAAGGGCTTCACCGCTACTGGTACCGCCTTTGCGGGCAACTCCTCTGCTTCGCCTGCGTCATCATCAACGGCTGCGGGCTGGGCTTCGGCCGCATGCTCAAACAAGCTGGGCTGGCAGAGCCGCATGCGCAGGTTCTCCCAGTCCTTTTCGGTGTAGCGGTTCAGGCCCAGGTAGTGCGCCATTGCCAGGCAATACACCAACAGGTCCAGGCCTTCGTTACGCTCGCCCTTGCCCTTGATCCAGTCGATCCGCTTGTGCCCTTTCACGTACCGGGCAACCCGGCGTTCCGCCACAATCTGCTTGTAGAAGTCTTCAGCCAGGTCTTGGCTAAAGTGAATCGCGCCTGGGCCATCAACGAGGTGATAGCGATTGTAGATCCAGTCCTTGGCGGTGTCCGTGCCGATGAACCACAGCTCCACCCCTTCCTTGAAGATCGTGCCTCTCCAGGTCACGTCTACCTTTGAGGGCCGCTGCGCAATCACCGGGCGGCCTGGCCGGCTGGAACCTTTGATTGCAAACACGTTGCGCCACCGGCGCAGTCGGCAGAACTGATAAACCTCGTCAGTGTGATGGCCGCCAGAGTCGATAGCGGTTGCCAGAATGGCCATCTCAACGCCACTGTCATTCCGGTACCGGCGCTTCAGCCTTTCGTCCAGCAACTGCCAAGTGCTTTCAAGGCTGGGGTCGGCCATGATCACTTCATGGTCTACCACCCAGCGCTCCATGCCTTCACCGATGCCAAGCGTCAGCTTTTCCAGGCGGTCACCCTGCACGTCTACCGCGCAGACCAGCGCCAATGCACCGCGCGGCACGGTGCCAAGGCGGTAATCCTCGGCACGTTCCTGCAGCTCGCTGGCTTTGGTGCCGGCAATGGTGGCGTCCCACACCAACGCCAGGCGGGTGTTGTAGAACACCTGCATGGGTTCAGGGTCGCCCCGCTCCATCGCCTTGGAGGCCTTGTCATACTGCTTGGCCAGGTCCATCCAACTGACCCAGCCCAGCGGTGCGTTCAACGCGTTCAGCGTGTAACTGACGGTCTCGCCATCACCCTCAGCGTGCGCACGCCATTCGCCGTGCTCGAGCATCCACTTTTTGTGGTGCTCATCAATCAGGGCACCGCAGCCAGCATGGCTGCACAGGTACTGCACCCGGCTGTAATCTTCCGAGTACTTCAGGTTTTCCCACAGCAGCACCTGGTGCTGTTTGCAGTGCGGGCATGGGACGTAGTAGTGCCGCTGATCACCCTGCAAAAACAGATCATGGATGCGTGAGGCATCCTTGATCGTCGGCGAGCTGGAGTAGTAGATCTTGGCGTTGCGCCCGAACGTTGAGGCTCGGTTTTCCGCCAGTTCAATTGGGTCGCCTTCGTTATCAACGTCAACGTCCCAGCGGTCGATCTCGTCGCCGTAGATGAACCTGGCTGACAGTTCCGACAGGTTCGACGCCGAGCCCGCGGTGGCAATGTGCAGCGTGCCGCCCTGGAACTCTTTGGTATCAATCGTGTTGCGCGAGTCTCGCGACTTGACCGCTGCAACGCGCTCGGTCAGCACCGGTACCGCATCAATCGTTTTCGCCACGCGGCTGGATAGGCGCTTGGCCAGGATGCCGGTGGGCATCAATGCCAGGATGTTCGCCGGCGCCATATGCATGCAGCCGCCCATCCAGTTCATGGCGATCTGCGTTTTCATCAGCTGCGAGGCGACCATGGTCACCACGCGCTTGGCCGGATGCATCGGCGACAGGGAGCGCATTGGGTCGCGCGCATAGGGCGTGCGGTCCGTGCGGTAAGGCCCCGGCTCAGCCGCGCCCGACTCGCGCGGTATCACCATGTTCTCGTCAGCCCACACATCGATCCATAGATCCGGATCCGGGCGAAGCCCTTCAACGAACGCGGCGCAGTACTCTGCAGCACCGTCAGCGTAGGCGTTGTCCATAGGGCTCACTTCGTGGGGGTGATTGCATCCTCCAGGTCAGAGGCGCTGATGCGTTCCGCATCCGCCAGCACGCGCCGCAGCTCTTCGGTTAGCTTGCGCTCCAGTTCCCAGGGGTCGTTGATCGCTGCCAACTCGGCAGCAATTTGCCGGGGCATTCCCAGCAGAAGGTCGCGCAGCATGCGAGCCGTCGTGAATCCAGCCCGGCGGATATCCTCCACCACGGCCAGTTGGCTCTGGCTTAGCCGAAACTCGTTTTCAGCCAGCGCAGCCAGGAAGTGCTCGCGCTTGGCCCGGGCATTCTGGAAGTTGTGCCCATCTACGGTGGTGCCTTTGTCTTTCGGCTGGCTGGGTGGCGCCGGTGTAGTGGGCGCGGCAGGCTTGACCAGGTCACCCACATGCTTATCAATCCGGTCCTGCTGATGCCGCTCCGCCACACCCGCCTTGCTGGGGTCCGCCGTCTCAGCCAGCAGCGCATCAGTGGCCTCGGCATCAACGAATTTGCCGCAGTCGGACATCACCAACCGCTCAGCCTTGGCCAGCTTCGAGACATAAGCCCGCGACCAGCCCCGGCTATCGGCGTATTCCGACTTCCTCATCAACGTCATGGCAGGCACCTGTTAACCAATAAACCAAACAGTTAACCGGACAGCACAGAATTAACCCCTGTTAACTAACTTCCACACCCCCCCACTAAAAAACAAGCGGGATTCGAATTACCCTTGCTGAGTCCCTAGGGCCCAGGGACCCCGGCACAAATCAGGCAGCCAATCGTTGACGACCACCACCCAGCCTACGCTCCATCGCCCGTTCAAACGTACGCGGCAGATCCTCAGCAACGAACGCATCGCCAATGCCGTAGAAGTCGAACCGCTGCTGGTAGTTGGGCTTGCTGATGAATGCCAACACGATGCGCACTTGCTCCTTGCGAGGGCCGAACCGTTCAGCAATACCAATAGGCCGCTTGCCCTTGGTCATCACAAAGAAACGCTTTCGGTTGCCAGCACTGCGGCGACTGTTCGTGCTGCGCTGGTAGGGATCGAACGAAGCACCAAGGCCGGAGATGATCTTCTGCATCTGGCCACGCCCAACGTTGCCCATCGAATCCAGCTTCATTCCCGCACCAGGTGCGACGTTCATCCCTGCGGGCAGTATCCCGCGATCCCGCAGCAGCTTCTCACTTCGCTTATCGCTTCGAGCGCCACCGTATACTTGCGGTGCCAGCCAGATCGCAGCGGGTGCGGCCTTGGATGAATAGTCTTTGAGGCGAACAGTTGCCGACTCCCTGTTGGGCGTGGCCTTGATTACCTCAATGCTATCCACCGTGAACCGGGTGGGCCTGTCGAACACGCCCTTGATCTCTTCCTGCAAACGCTCGCGCAGGTTGTAAGAGGTCCAGTTCAATGAGTCCGTTATAGCGCCAGGGATTACCGTATCGGTAAGTCGGTTAAGGCCGGCGAGGGATTGCTGTAGCCCTCGCGTGGTTACCTTGATCATTACTGATTCACGGGGCCGCCGGCCGAGCCGCCAGACACACCCATACCTTTAGCAAACCAGCGCTCATACAGTGAGCTGGCGATGTCCGCTCCGATCAGCCCAACAAGGATGCCGCATGCAGCAGCAGGCACAGGGTTGTCTACCCACCACCAGACGAGCATAAACGTTCCCAGGCCGAACATGGAGCTGGCACCGGCACGCAGCACTACTCGCTTGCAGATCTCGCCCCAGGTTATGGCTGGGTCGCGTGATGCCCGCCATGCCTCCCCGAAGCCACCGGCCAAGCAGATCAGGATCCACAGCCACAGCGGTAGATCCTCAATGGCTTTGCCAGTTTCTTGTAGGACTTGGTTTGGATCAGTCATGAGGGCTCCAGCTCACAGAAATGAAAAACCCGGCGCGGTGGCCGGGTTTGGGTCTCTAAACTGGTCTGATCTGACGCAGCTATACAAAGATAGCTGCTATTAACCCTCATACCCCCAATGGCGTAAACCCCCTATTATCGCCATTTGCGCCGGTCCTGCGCCCAACTCGGTTTGCACTCATAATGGGCGCATATAACGCCCGACGAACGGTAGCAACTTTATGCAACGCGCTTCAGCCAAGGCAGTTCACGAAGCAGCACAGGCTCCAACGCGCTGTGCAGGTGGTGCAGCTTCACCCCGTGCGTGGTCTCACTCCGCCAGCCCATCCGCCTCATCTGATGTTCAACCAACGGCATAGGGTCAGCCAGGTAACGCACGCGGGCCAGCTTCACCAGCTCAACACCCACTTGCCCCAGCCCACCGGCAGGCACCGGCTGGCGGATCGCAACCAGCGCCGCCTCAACAGCGCTACCGACTGCGCCCAGGTCGCCCGAGTACAGATCAACCCCACCCCCGCCCTGCCCAGCCGTACTGCGGATGAACACGCCCTTGTTATCGATGGCAGACCCCAACGTGCAGGGCAACGCCGCTACAGTGCCCCGCGTCCGGAACTCATGCCCCCAAGCAATCAGTGCCCTTTCGATCACTTCAATCATCGGCTTACCCCTTAAAATCAGACCCTAGTACGAAACCGCCAAACCCTAACCCAACCCTAGCAACCTAAAACCCTTATAAATCAGTATCTTTTAATCTAAGTGTTAGGGTTGCTAGGGTTGTTAGGGTTATTTCCTTGTGCGTGAGAAAAAAACGCCATATAGGCTGTTTTGATGTTTTTTACGCGCGCGCGCCCCCGTAAGCGGTGCAACCCTAGCACGGAGGCGTAAACCCATGATCTGGCAAAGTTTTTGCGTGCTAGGGTTGGTAAATCGAACCCTAGCGCATGCCTAGCAACCCTTGCATGTAACGGCATCATTTGCCCCCAGATCCGGCCAGCGGCGCTGCAAAGCCAACGCACTTCTCCCACTTCTCAAGCTTCCACCCTGCCCGCCACGCAGCCAGGCGCCACTCATGCACCTGTTGCCCCACCTGCGCGGAGTCAGACAGCTTCAGGTTGGCGGGCGGGGAAGGCGTAAAGAACATCGAGCGATGCTTCATCTTGTGATCATCCACCCAGCCGATCTGCGTGGTGGTCTTGTAGGTATCCGGCTTGGTCGACAGGAACAGGCTGAACTTGGTACCGCTCAACGAGTGCTCTTTAGACTTTGCACACCACTCCAGAAACAGATCATGCAGATCCTGAGTCAGGCACATATCAAAGGGCACGCCCAGCTCACCTGCCCGCCACTGAAAGTAAAACGTTTCCCAGCTGGCCCGGCTCAGCTCAACCAGCCGTTGCCGGGCTGGTGTATGCGGCGGCCGCGTGCGCTCGTCAAAGTCACCCGTAGGGTATTCAAGCAGATAATGGTAGAACGCCTCGATACCACCATTGGCCAACTCCCACTTGATGCGCTGCTGCGCATTGGGCGGCAGGGTACGCTCCGGCCACAGCACCAACATCCGCCGGTCATTCTCGCCAATCGGCCAGGGCATAATCTCGTTGCTCAGAAAGATAGCGTTCATATAGTTCGCCTCTTCCCAGCCGTTCACAAACTTCGACTCAATGCGCACCGTTGCGCCCGTCACCATGTGCTTGATCTTGCCCACCTGGTTGTAACGCTGGTCGCGGCTTACCACCTCTTCAAAGAGGCCATACAGCTTGTTCGCCTGCCAGGCCGTCCAGCTGGACTCCAACTGCGCCTGCCCGACCGTCGCGCCATACTCCCCATAGATCACGCGCATCACCTTATCGAACAGCAGCGACTTCCCCGAGCCTTCCATGGTCGAATGCATCAGCACCGCCGTGTCCAGCTTCGCGCCCACCTTCTGCAACGGGTACGCCAGAAAGCACAGCAGCCAGTGCAACGCATCATCCTGGCCATTACACAAGAACCGCACCAGCTTCACGATGCCAGCGCACAACTCATGATCGGGGTTCGGGGTAAGGGGCAAGCCCTCAAACGTATTGATGGTATCGGCAGGGCACTGAGTCATGCGCGGGTCAAATACAAGATTCTCCGCAGGTATCGTCCGGCGCTGGTTCGAGTTCTGCCAAGCACTGAACGCATCACCCAACGCCAGCTTCACAGCGCCCGAGGGCAACCGCTGCCGCAACTGCCGGTCATAGATATCCTGCGAACCATCTAGGTACACATAGCGCCAGAACACATCCGGGCCCTTCTCGCCCGTCACCTTCTGCAAGCGCCTGCCCAGCTTCGCCTCCGCTTCCAGGCGTCGAGCATGGTCCACATCAATCATCTTCTTATTGGTCAGATCGAACCAGGCTTTAGCCAGCGCCTTGCCCAGCATCGCCTCAAACCCGGTTTTCTTCACAGTCGCCTTGCGGTACAGATCGAACACCTTGGTTTCGCCCTCAACCAACGCAAAGCGTGCAAGCACCCTTTCCAGCGTCCAGCCCTCCCCTTCCCCCTCAGTAGGAGCAGCCCCGTTTCCAGAGCCGGCGGGCTCAGCCGCAGATGGGGCCGGGGGAAGGTCCGCCATCACATCAGCCTGGCTGGCCTGCCGCGCGGCCGGCTCATTCGCCGCCGCCTTCAGCAGCTGATGCCGCACCTCATCAAGGCCGAACTCGCAGTGCAGATCATTCCAGTCAATCTTGCGCGCAGTCATGCCGCCACCTTCTGGCTCGGCACACGCGGGAACGCCACCACAACACCCAGCTCAGCACCCACAGCTTCCGCCTGAGTGCGGCCAGGGTTCTTGCCGTCCGGTTTCGGGTCATCATCACCCGCCAACACCAGCTTCGCATTCGGGTACCGCGCCCGCAGCAACCTGGCCACCTTCGCCATGTTGCCCACATCAACCGTCATCACCAGCGCCCACTCAGTCGCCATAAAGCAACTGGCTGAGGTGGAATAGCCCTCAGCCAGAGCAATCACCTCGGCATCTTCCAGCGACCCAATGCAATGCATGCACTCCGACTTGCGCGCGTACTTCGGGAACAGCTTGGTACCGCTCGGGCTGATCGACTGAAACGACCAGATCACCCCATCAATATCCGCCAGCGGCACAATGAACGTGCCAGGCTTCAGCATCATGAAACTGTGGTGGTCAGGGCGCGGGTTCGGCAGGCTATCAAAGAACCGCTTGATATCATCACCCGCCCACAGATCGCAGCGCTGCAGCTGGTCATCAATACTCAACACCACAGGCCGCGTAATGAAGTGCACACCAAAGGCACTTACCTGCTTGCGCGCCAGGTAGTCACTTTTCCCGCGCGGCTTGGTGTACTCAGCCAACAATCGCATCGTCGCCGCCTGCACCTGCTGTTGCATCGCCAGCAACCGCGCCTGATCCGCTTCCAGCTCCGCCTGGCGTTTCAAGCGCCTGGCTTCTTGATCCTTTTTCATCTGGCGCTTTTCAGCAGCAGACAGCTCACGCCGTTCACGGGTCCAGCCCTTTTCCTTAGCCAAGTTGATCACACTGCCTATAGTGACCGTGCCCTTAGCACCAGACCCCTTGCAGGATTTCCAGATGCTATTCAACTCACTCTCAGTCCACTTTGGAGCATTCCGGTACCAAGATGACCAGGCCGAAAAACCATCCTCACCAAACTCATGCTTGATACCCATCGCCACCCGCGCGCGCGTCTCGTGACCACAGTCGGCAGACACGCAGTCAAGAATGCCAGCCAAGTCATCCAGCGTCAGATCAGGGAAATCAGGCATCAGCCACCCCCGGATAACCGTCATGCAGAACGCCATCCAGCAAGCGGCCAGCGGCTTTCTTGCCGATACGCTGCATATGCACTTGGTTTTCACCTTCCGCGCCCAGGTCGTGGCCGTTCTCGCCCAGATCCGTCAGCCGTATTCTGGGCACATCATCGACAGGCTTATAACCCATCGACTCAGGCCCACGCGGCGACCATTCGCCCCACTGCTTGAACAGGAAAGGCACACCGGCCTTAGCGCACTGGTCACGCAACGATCGCGCCCAATCAGGGTGCATAGGCCGGGCCTTGGCACCAGACTCACCACCCACCACAACCCAATCAAGTGGTCTCAGTGTTTCCAAGCCAGGTGAAAAGCTACCACGCTCCAAAAACCCGGCAGCGATCCCGAAGATGTGACCAAGCGCCCAAGCAATATCAACATGACCCAACAACGGCTCAGCACTAATCCACCGCACCGCCGCCGGCGCTTCCAGTAACAAGGGAATGCGCTCATCAGCAGTCGCCTGATCCTCAACACTCACACCAAGCCAAACGTTCTCATACGGCCACACCGGCCCGCAGTTGTCGTAACCACCCCGCCCGCCGTGCGCCGGCGTCCACTCCAACCCTTTGGGCCAGTAGTCCATGATCCTTTCATCGTCATAGCGGTCGTCTTCACCCAGCCAATCAAAGAACGCCAGCATGCGCTCGGGCCGCTTAGTCAGAATCTGGTAGGTGTGGCGCGTGGTGACGCCCATAACGAAAAACACCGAAGCGATAAACTCAAAGGGCACATTCTCGTGAAACAGGTCACTCATACTGTTCACAAAGATGCGCCTTGGCTTCGTCCAGCGGTACGGCTGGTCCAGCATCTCAGGCAGCAACCGCACCTGGCCATTCCACTGCCCGCCCTTGGCGATCAGCCCCGCATACGGCAACCCAGGCTTACTAAACCGCCCCGCCACCGTCTCCGCATAGCAGTTACGGCAACCCTCACTCACGCGGGAGCAACCCCGTATCGGGTTCCAGGTCGCGTCTGTCCACTCAATGCCCGTCTTGTCACCCATGGGGCACCTCCTGATCAGCACCCGGCACAACCAACCGCAACGCCGGCTTATTCGCTTCCTGCGCCGCGCGCTCCAGCCCTTCAGGTATACCCTTCACCTGCTCCAGGGCATAACGGGTCAGCTCTGCGCCGATCTGCGCCGTCATGCAACCGACAACGCCACCCAGCACCATCGTCCAGAACAGCGCCTTGCCCTGCTCACTTTCAATCGAGAAGTCAGCGCACAGGTCTATGCCGCCCAGGCACACCGCATCGGCATACCCTTGTGCCAGCACCTGAATGGGAGGGGTTTGCTTATCCACGGCGCACCCCCGAGATCTCTAGAATCTGCTGGCAGTCAACGCAGGTATCCACGCCCGGCAGCGCTTCACGGCGCTTGAGGGGAATAGCGCAGCCGCAGCTTTCGCAGTACTGATGATCGACCACCGGCCTTTCAGCGATCGCACGGCGCGCAGCCAGAGCATCATCCAGCATCTGCTGCGTACGCTCAGACCCTACATCACAGAAATCAGCCATTGTCGGTGCCCTCCATCGCCTGCCGGGCCCCAGCCATAATGCCCAGCACCTTCGCAATCACCCTGTGCCCGTGCACCTCCAGGTCTTCAACCTCCTCGGCGGTCCATACGTTGTCCGCCACCCCATCATGCAGGCTGGCAACAAACGCACCCTCAGCAGCCAGCAGCTTGCCCAGAGCGCGCAAAGCATCGTTGGTCGCAGGCACTGGCGTAGGCCGGAAGAACAACCCGCCACGCTGCCGCGCATAGGCATCATCAATACGCTGGTCATCCGTCGCCTCAACCACCGCCAGAAACTCCTGCAGGGTCAACTTGTGCGTCGTATTGGAAAGGCTCACCTTCTTCTGAAAGGTGCCCGGATCAACCGCGACCGTATAGGCCAGCGCCGTCTGCGCCCCCTTGTAATCACGGCTAGCCAGGTAAATGGCTTGATGAATGTCCGGCGCAATCACCGGATCAGGCAACTGAGTAGCTCGACTCATGGCGTTAAATCCCCTGTAACGCCGTAGCCAAGACGCGGGTAACCCGCTTATGCTTGGTCTGCGGCATGGTTGTGTCGTACGCCTGGGGAGTGGACTGTCTGTGGTGGGTGGACCACTTCCCGGCACCTATTTGCGGCTCTGGTTTACCAGGGCCGCTGTTGTTATTTCAGAAGGAACCTGTCATGGCTCAGAACCCTAGCGAATTGATCACGGTTGGCATGCTTAAAGACCTCCTAAACGGCTATCCCGACACCATGGAACTGGACTTCAGTGGCCTGGACTTCTACCGCCTCAAGCAACGCAGCCCAACCCTGGTGCAGGTTGAATTCAACCAACAGGTGTACCGCGACAAGCAAACAGGGCGCGTGGTGGTTGAGAACCTCGAATGAGGTACCCCGCCGCTTCCAGAGCCGTTTCAGTATCCAGTGGCGCATAGCTCTCGAACGCTTTGCCGTTCAGGCGCGCTTGCAGCACCAGACCCTGATCGGTATGCGCAATAGCGACTTCAAGCCCAGTCCCAATGCCAAAATCATCTGCGTAGATACTGGGTGATGTCATGCGGCCTCCTGGTTTAGTTCTGTAGGCGGAAAGACATCGTCGAGCGTGCATGTAGCGCCTAAGGCATTGAGCGCCTCAACAATGCGCCGGCTGTCATCAAGTCCGGGGGTTCTAGCGCCCGACTCATAGTTGCTAATTCGACCTTGCGACCAGCCCAGTTTGCTACAAAGCTGCGCTTGGCTCAGATTGCCCTCGGCACGTATTTCAGCAATTCGGTTCATGAAAGGTTCCTCTATCAATGAGGCGAGACTAACAACGTTTTGTTTTGAGCGCAACACGATAAGTAAGCACGCACAACAAAACATTTCGTGATAATTGACAGATGAATACATTAGGCAATCGAATCAGAAACCTCAGAGAGGCCATGCATCCCTCCGTTTCGCAGCGCGCACTTGGCGAGCTGTGTGGATGGGAAGGCAAAAGCGCTCAAGCTCGAATCGGTAATTACGAAAATAACGTTCGCGAGCCAAGCATTGACGATCTTAAAAAAATCGCTGCAGCCCTAAAGACAACCGCGGCTTACCTTATTGGCGAGGTTGAAACCTCAGTAAGCACCGGTGAATCAGGCGCGCAATATGCTGTGGTACCTCAATACACAGCAAAAGGCAGCGCCGGCAGCGGCTATGATAATGATCACGTAGAAGTCAAAGGAGGACTTGTTTTCAAGGTTGACTGGCTGAAAAGGATGAATCTCAAGCCAGAAAAGCTCCGGGTGATTTATGCAGAAGGCATGAGCATGGAGCCTACAATCGTTGATGGTGATGTGTTGCTTATCGATGAGTCGCAGACCACCCCCGTCAGCGGTAAAGTTTACGCACTGTGTCGACCTGACGGCCAGATCAGCATTAAACGTTTATTTCAGTCCCACACCAGGGGCTGGGTAATTTGTAGTGACAACCTGAATAAATCCCTATTCCCAGATGAAGAGGCCACCGACTCCGATATAGGGCACCTCCGAATTGAAGGTCGAATCGTATGGCATGCCGGGGAGCTATAAAACATATCGCGGTAATTGACATGTAGTTAACAACGTTTCGTTGTTGACAGGATCAAAACAATTCGTTTTACTGGTTGCGTATCCACCCACCACGGGATCGCGAAATGCAACCAAACAACCATAGTTCGGCCCCATGCCGTATTTATCTCCATCCAGCAGTACTGTCCAACCCAGCCCTAGTTGAAGCCATCAGCTTTCGCACCGGCCTAACTGTGGTCGTGGGTGACAATCCTGCCGCCCCATCCCTTGTAGAACCTCGCAAAACCTACACCTGGGAGCGCAGACCAGGCCAAGAGTTTATCGATGCCGAATCGCTTCTGGATCTAATGAGCTTTGGCAGTTTCATTCGCCGGCTGGCATCACCCGCATTCAGCACCAAGCAAACCCAGCCCAAAGACCCCGGCAACGGCGGCTGGATCGACCCCACCGACCCCGGGAACGGCGGAGGGCGCGCAGCATGATCCAGCTCACCGCCCTCAGCGAACAGCTGCTGCCCACCCAGGTGCGCTGTGCTGGCAGCTACAGCGTTGTATTTGCCCAGCAGAAACCAGACGGCAGCACCAAACGCCGCGACGGCACCCTGCAAATACACCCCGAAGCCGAAAAAGTGCGCTGCCACCTGCGGATCGGGCTGGAACTGCACACCCTGATGCTGCCCAAAGCACCGGCTGACCAGCTCACCAATCAGGTAAAACAGTGGATAGACGACTGCGCCAACGGGCGGCTGGAGCGTGCAGCATGAGCGCCCAACGCCCGGCAGTACTCGAGTACATCCGCGAATCCCTGATGGACGTTCGATTTGGGCCTACTGGCTATGCAGGTGGCATTAATTACGGCCAGCCCATGGGCGCCATCGGCGCCGCTCAGCGCGCTCAGGTAATCACCTTTTCGGAAGCTAGCCTGCTGCGCGATATGGCTGCCATCGGCGCGAACTATGCGGATGCATCAGAAGCGGCGGCCAGCTCAGAGGGGGACAGCCACCATGCATAACCTCACCCTCCGCGACGCCGCCAAGATGCTTCGCAGCGGCCAGAACCGCCTGACCCGCGACCTCAAAGAGCGCGGCATCCTCGACCACAACCGCCTCCCCCGCCAGCGCGATATCGACGCCGGCCGCTTTGTCATCAAGCTCAAGCAGCACGCCAAAAACCCGCTGATGAACAATGGCAAAGGCCAGCTGTATTACCAAACCCTGGTCACTCCACGCGGGCTGCTCTGGCTGGCCAAAGAACTGGGCGTGAAAGTAGAGCAAGTAGATCAGGAGCAAGCAGCATGATGCACCTGGTCGACAGCGCCCGCGGCGCACTCAAACTCTACGCCCTGCACCTGCGCCACCCAGGCACCGTATCAGCGGACCAAGCGCAGGCCGCAGGGCAAGACGCCCTCACCCGGCTGGACCTGCTGCATAGCAGCGATCTGGCACTGGCCGAAGCCTACGCAGCAGCCCGCGCCGCAGTACCGGCGCCGTACACAGTCGCCGTGGCCCCCGGCAATGCCCAGGGTAAAAACCTGATGGTCATGGTGCTGGACGGCCCGCACCTGATTCAAACCGTTTTCGGCAACAGCCCCCAGGGCATCGTCGAGCTGCTGCGCATAAAGGGGGTCGCATGAGCACCCTTGAGCAACTCAAACGCCGCTACACCCTGCCCTACCTCACGCTGGAGCAAGTGCGCACCGAGCACCTGCCCCACATCAAAACCGACAGACACCTGCTACGCCTCATCAAAGACGGCGAAGTAGCCCTGCATCCCTCACGCCTGCACGACTCCAACCGCGCGCCGCGAGTGATCTACCTGCCCGACCTCGCCCGCTGGCTCGACACCCGCGTGCAGGCCCAGGCACTCATGGCGGCATAGCCGCATCAGCTAAAGCAACAGGAGCACCACCATGAAAGCAACCGAACCAGGCGACTTTATCGCCAACCTCAACGCCGGCGTATTCGCCAACCAGATGGGCCGCGCCCTATCCGATGTCGCCGCTGGCGTTGTCGAGCACGGCAAGAAAGGCAAAGTCGTTATCACGCTGGATATCGCCCAGATCGGCGAAAGCCACCAGGTCGAGATCACCCACAAGCTTGATTTTCTCACGCCCACCAAACGCGGCAGCAAGCGTGAAGACACAGCCCTTAAAACCCCCATGCACGTTACCGCAGAGGGCCTGAAGCTCTTTGCCGAGAACCCCACCGGCCAACTGTTCAAGCGTGAACAGGCCCCGGTAGAACCGCGCACCTAAGCGCACCCAACGCAGCACCTATCCACCCACCAAAAGGAAGTACCCAATGCCATTACCACTCGACACGCTCAACCAGCTCACCGAAACCGCCCACGTGGCCAGCGGCAAAGTGGTTGAAGCGTTCACCCCGGCCATCCTGGTGCCGAGCAGCTTCAAGCTGCAAAACATCGAGCACCTGCAGCAATTCCGCAGCCGCTTCCGTGGCCAGCTGCGCACTGAATCCATCGCCGACTTCTGCAAATACGTCGAAGAGCACAAAGAAGAAAACGCAGACGGTTTTATCGATGCCGACAAAATGGCCTGCAGCGTCATCTTCAACCTGGGCTATATCGAAGAGCCCGGCCACGCCGATGATGAAGCCCTGCTGATACTCAAGCCCACCGCCGCCTTCAAGGCCATGCAGCAGATCGCCGGCCAACACCTCAGCCAGACCCAACTGGCCGAATGGATGGAAGACTGGAACAGCTACCTGCAAGTGATCGATGCCCAGGGTGAAATCATGGAGGTCTCTGCTGCTGTGCAGAAGATCCGCTCCATCACCGTCAAGGCCACTGCGGAGCGCACAAGCACTGAAAGCAACTTTGGCGCCACCCGCAGCAGCATGGACAGCATCGAAGCTGCCCACGCCGAGAAGCAACCGGCCGATCTGCTGTTCACCACCGTTCCCTATGACGGCCTCGGCGAACGCACCTTCGTGCTGCGCCTCAGCATCCGCACCGGTGACAAGCCCACCCTCATTCCCCGTTGGGTAATGCAGGAGCAGCAAGAAGAAGAAATGGCCCAGGAATTCAAGCAAGTACTGCTGAACGATCTGGGCGCACATACCACGCTAACCGTCGGCACCTTCAAGCTCGCCGCCTGATAGCCCCAACCGCAGCCAAACCACCCGGCGCCGTCCACCCACCACGTACCCGGCGCCGGGTCAGGAGACACAACCATGATTGACCTAACCACTACTGTCGTCAGCGCCCTGATCATCGCCATCGCCTGCACCCTGGTAGCCGCTGCGTGGGCATTCAAAGCCCGCAATGATGCCTACTACAAAGGCCGCGACGATGAAAACCAAGTGACCGTGGAACACTTTGAAGCCCTGCGCAGCACCATTGCCGGCCTGCGGGCAGAGGCAGACCTGCACCAGGGCGACATCGACAAACTGAAACAGCAGAACGCTGATGAAGTACGAAAGGTCACAGCGGAATTGAAAAGCGCACACAGAGACAACACGGCCCTGCACCAGGAAGCCGAACGCCTGGGCCGCGCAGTCGCCCTACTGCAAAGCGCCCCGCCATTCCCTGAATACATCACACTGCGCGACATCACCACCATCGAACAGATGGCAGAAAAGCTACGCATAGCCGCACCGGCGCTCCACGCCACCCAGCAGTTCGCCGCATCCAAAGAAGCCGACCGCCTCGCCAACAGCGCCAAGCGCCTGGCCGACAAACTCCGCCCCGCCCTGATTGCTGCAGCGGCACCTGTAACGCCAGCACAGGACGCCGCAGCATGAGCAAGCCTTTCCTCAAAGAGCTGCGCGAACTGAGCGAACAGCACGCCGCGCACCAGAGCAACATCCTGCTGCTGCAAAAGCGCCTACCAACGCTCACCGATCGCGATGCCGGACGAGCCCGCAGCACCATCCAGAACCTGCAGGACCAGAAGCTGCGCATAGACGTGCTGCTGCTCCGCGCCGAATGCGAGAAGGAGGTATGACCGTGTCAGCACCTGACCAGAATGTCGAACGCAACCGCCAGCTACTGCTGGAGCGCGCCGAGGCCGGCTTGCAGAAGTACGGCGTGACCACCGAACGGAGCGACCTGACCCAACAGCAATGGCTTCAGCACCTGTTGGAAGAGCTGCTGGACGCCGCCAACTATGTTCAGGCGGCCATGCATAACAGCCAGCCCGGACTCACCCCCGCCGCACGGGTAGTAAAGCACCAACTGTTCGGCACCCAAATGATCGAGCAACTGATAAAGCTCGAGGAAGGCGAAACCCTGTACCGAAGTGCAAGCACCCCGGTGGCAACGGCTCCCCAGGCCGATCAGAAGACGGACAAAATCACCGTCACCCGCAGCGCCCTGAAAGAAGTACTCACCTGCCTGATCAGCGCTCCTCATCTGATCCGCGAACTGCAAGCTACTCGCATGCCGGAGCAAATGTTCCCGGACAACCCCATCAACGTGTTGCTAGCCGACTACAACGGGCAGGTGAAGCCATGACTGACAACCAACTAATCATCGGCCTGATCCTGCTCGGCGGCCTCATGATCGCCTGGGCGCTCGTACGCGCCGGCGCAGACGACAAGGACCACTACGAGCAAGACGACGACCTCGGCATGCTCTGCGGAACGTATGTATTCCCAGAGACAACCGATGAAAAGCGGCTGGAATTCATGCTGCAAAACTGCCGCAAGGTAGTAGCTGAAGTGGCGCCGCCCTGGGGCTCCAACCGCCTCGAAATCTATGTAGAAGAAGGCTTCATGGGCACGTTGCGCTACCCACACGTCGAATTCTGCGGGGCATGGGAGCAAGGCGCGCCTCAATGCCTGGCAGCCCAACGCGCAGCCATTGACGCAGCAATGAACGCTAAATCCCCGGAGGCCAACTAATGGACGCCTTCGGAATAGGCGCAGCCGTACGCGGCGCCGTGCAGGTTTACTTTCACAGCGCCCGCCAGACAGGCCGCACCGCCGCCCTGATCAACAGCCTGCAACCAGGTGACCGCGTGGTGTGCATGAGCGAACCACAGGCCCGTAATCTGCGTTACAGGCTCCAGCACCAAGACATTGAAGCCACCGTCGTTGTAGTACCGCCAGGCAATCCCCAAAAGCTGTTCGAGCTCAACACATCATCCGGCCGCACCGTGCTGGATCACAACTGGCTGGAACAGTACTACCTCGACCAACTGAGGCACGCCGACAGCAACATTGCCGATTGGGAACGGCATCTGAGCGGCTACGGCCAGGCCCACAGAGAGACCCGCGCCGCCGCCAAAGAGATCATCAAGTGGAGGATACAGCCGTGACTCAAACCAACTTCGTAAAGCTCACGGTCCTGGTATCAGAACAACTCACCCGCTGGAAAGCCCGCTCACAGGCTCAGCAAGTGGCCAAGAACCTGATCCGGATCATGGCCAGGGACGCCCAGCAGGAAATTGCACGGCTGAGTGCACCGGCAGATCAATCCGAAGTAATACCCATGCCCCGCGCCCTGCTCCAAGGCCTGGTCGACGCATGGAACAAAGAGGACAACAGCCCCCAAGGCTCACCCGACCACTGCCACACGGAACCGGGCATATGGGATTCCGACTGGGCAGACGGTAGAGCCGGCCAGCCCTGCACCGAATGCGCCCTGTACGACCAGGCGCGCGCGCTGCTGGAGGGCAAGTGATGAAAGCCAATTTCCTACCTCGCTTGCCGGGGTCTCCACGATGGGGATGGACACGATGGACCGCCCGGTCCGCGTCGTTTTTTTCGCCTTGGGTTGAGGTGGCCATCTCCCACAAAGGAGCCAAGCCATGAACCTCCACACCCAATACCAACTCAACTACGCCGACAAAATCCGCGTCGACCTCTTCGCTGGCGGCGGCGGAGCCAGTACCGGCACCGAAATGGCCACCGGCATGCCCGTTGATATCGCCGTCAACCACAGCGACGACGCCGTCAGCATGCACATCATCAACCACCCGCACACCCGGCACTTCACCTGCGACGTGTACGAAGTCAAACCCCTGGCCGTCACCATGGGCAGGCAGGTCGCCCACCTGCACGCCAGCCCCGACTGCACCCACCACAGCCAAGCAGCTGGCGGCCAACCGCGTAGTACCGCCAGCCGGTCACTGTCGTGGGTCATCTGCATGTGGGCAGGCCAGGCAAGGCCAGACATGATCACCATGGAAAACGTCATGCAGATCCGCAACTGGGGCCCGCTGATCGCCAAGCGCTGCAAAGCCACCGGCCGCGTGGTAACGCTCGAGCGCATCACCTGCCCCACCACCGGCAAAACCATCAACCGCGTGGCCGCACCCGGTGAGCGCGTACCGCTGCAGCAGCAATTCCTGGTACCGGACCCCAAGCGCAAAGGCAAAACATGGCGCGCCTTCCTGCAGCACCTCGGCCAGCTCGGCTACCAGGTCGACCACAAGCTGCTCAAAGCGTGCGACTTCGGCGCCGCCACCACCCGCGAACGCCTGTTCCTCGTCGCCCGCTGCGACGGCCAACCCATCAACTGGCCAGAGCCCACCCACTTTGAAAAGCCCAAGCGCGGCCAAAAGAAGTGGCCGGCCGCAGCAGAGCATATCGACTTCACCCTGCCCTGCCCGTCCATCTTCGAGCGACCCCGCCCACTGGCCGACGCCACCATGCGCCGTATCGCCAAGGGCATTCACAAGTTCGTGCTCAACACCAACCAGCCGTTCATTGTGCCGATCACTAGCGTGGCGACCCTGGTGAACGTGGCCAACAGCAAAACAACGGGCAGAGGGCCCAACGTCTGGTCAGCGCTGGAACCAGCCCGGACGATCACCACCGCGCCCGGCATTGCCGTTGCAGCACCGACCCTGGTCAAATTCCGTGGCCAACACGCAGGCCAGCGCCTGGACGAACCATTGCCCGTCATCACCAGCGGCGGCAACTGCGCCCGACCTGCCGGCGCAGCTCATGCCATGGGCGTAGCCAGCGCCGTACTGCTGCCCGCCACACACCACGGCAGCGACCGCATCAACGACCCAACCAAACCGCTACCCACCATCACCACCGCACACCGCGGCGAAATGATGCTGGCAGCGCCCACGCTGGTGCAAACCGGCTACGGTGAAAGCCAAGGCCAGGCCCCGCGCGCGCTCGACATCCACAAGCCACTGGGCACCGTAGTCGCCGGCGGCGTAAAGCATGCGATCGCCAGCGCCTACCTCGCCCAAATGAACGGCGGATTCAACACCACGCCCGGGCACGCACTCACCAAGCCAGCCAGCACCATCACCAACACCGGCAGCCAACAGCAGCTGGTCGCCGCCAACCTGGTGCAACTGAACCAACACTGCGACGTGCGCCAGCTTGATGAACCGCTCCGTACCGTCAACGCCAACGGCACCCACCACGCGATCGCCACTGCATTCCTGTCGCGCCAGTTCGGCAACAGCATTGGCCAGGTCATGGATCAGCCAGCCCCAACAACCACCGCAGGCGGTGGCGGCAAGACCGCCGTGGTCGAATGCACCCTGTCACCGGAAGTGATCGAAGAAAAAGCCCTGCGCGTTGCCGCCTTCCTGATGAGCTACTACGGCACAGACAACACCTCAGCGCCGAACGCGCCACTGCCCACCATCACTACCAAAGACCGCCTGGCACTGGTCACCGTCGTCATCCAGGGCAACCCCTACGTCATCATCGACATAGGCCTGCGCATGCTCCAGCCACCCGAGCTCTACGGCTGCCAAGGCTTCCCCAGCAATTACATTCACACCCACGGCCACGACGGCCGCACATTCAGCAAATCCGCCCAGGTCAAAATGGTAGGCAACAGCGTCAGCCCCTACCCCATGGCAGCGCTACTGCGAGTCAACCCGCCGGCGCCGGTTGAGCAGCTGGAGGTGGCAGCGTGAATCTCATCCCCACTAAAGAGCTGATAATCAACTGGCCATGGCTTCCAACCAACGAACTAACCGGCCCGCAGCGCAACGTCGTGTCAGTGTCAGGCGGCAAAGACTCAACAGCCACCCTGCTGGTGGCCATGTGCATGGACGTACCCAACCTGCAGGGCGCTTTCGCTGACACCGGCAATGAGCACGATGAAACTTATGCCTACCTGGATTACCTGGAGCAAGCGACAGGCGTAAAGATCACTCGAGTCAAAGCCGACTTTACCCGCCAGATCGAAGGTAAGCGCCGCTTCATTGAAACCAAATGGCGGGCCCAGGGCATAGAAGAGAGCGTGGTTCTAGCCGCACTCGATGTACTCCAGCCAACCGGTAACCCATTCCTGGACCTATGCATCTGGAAAGGCCGGTTCCCATCACGCAAAGCCCAGTTCTGCACCTCAGAGCTTAAAACAGAGCCGATGCTTGAACAGGTAGTGATGCCCCTGATGGAAACCAGCAGCATGATCATCAGTTGGCAGGGCGTGCGCGCTGCTGAATCGATCAACCGCCGCTATCTGCCCGAGACGGATTATGTTGGTGGTGGTTTGTACAACTACCGGCCGATCCTGAAGTGGGATATCGAAGGCGTATTTGAAGCCCACCGCTACATGGGCATTAAACCCAACCCGCTCTACTCCCAAGGCATGGGCCGAGTCGGGTGCATGCCCTGCATCAACTGCCGCAAGGATGAGCTGCGCGAAATCGCCCTGCGCTTCCCGGAAGCAATTGACCGTATCGACCGCTGGGAAAAAATCGTTCAACAAGCGAGCAAGCGCGGGGCTGCTACCTTTTTCGCAGGCTCCAACGCCAAGCATCCGAAGGGCTCAATCGCCAATATGTCAGCTCTGGAAATCATGGAAGTGGCCAGCATTCGGCAGGCCGTGGAATGGTCGAAGACGACCAGGGGGGGCATTCATTACGACCTGTTCACCGAGAATGCAGACGCCAGCGCTTGCAGCTCATCCTACGGGCTGTGCGACGAAAGCAGCACGCCACCTCGGCTTACAGGGGAGGCAGCATGAACGGGCTAATCCACAACAGCATGCAGGCCGCGACGTACCAGGTGAGCATCTTCATCGCCGGTGACCTGCAACAGATCAAGCAGGTGTGCCGCGAATACTGCATGACAGGCCTCTGCGTAACCGTGACGCCGACCGATTATATATATACCGGCGGCGAGGAATCGGGGGCCATCATCGGACTGATCAACTACCCACGATTCGACAAAGTGCCGGTAGACATCAACGCAGACGCGTTGGCATTGGGCCAGGCACTACTGAAAAGGTGCTGCCAAAAATCCTTCTCAATCATGACGCCCACCACGACCACGTATTACTACTTGGAGGGTGTGAAGTGAGCATGAAACGCAAACCCATCATCCTCCGCAACCTGGACCTGCCCCAGCTCTGCGACATCTGCCAGCGCCGACGCAACCAGGGCAACCATGACCGCTGCTCAAAGCAACGCCAGGAACTCGGCAGGAGCAAACACCAATGAACTCACCACGCTGGGTACTGATCAAGCGCGCCGCTGAGCTGACCGGCTACAGCGAAGATGCCATCCGCCACAAGGTCAAAAACGGCACCTGGCCGGAGGGGCGGATCTGGCGCAAGGCAATAGACAATAGAGTATTCATCAACTTGGAAGAGGTGGACCGGTGGGTAGAGAGCGCGGCATAGCAGGGGGCATAGAAGCCGAACTGGCCAACACACCAGGCGTTGAGCAACACGGCAACAGCCTGCGCATCATCTTCATGTGGAAGGGCCAGCGCTACAGGGAAACGCTGGGCCTGCCGATCACCAAGGCCAACATCAAGCACGCCGCCCAGAAGCGCGCGGCCGTGCTGCATGCTATCAAGATGGGCACGTTCAACTATGCAGAGGCATTCCCAGAGTCAAAGCACGCCGGCAGCAGCGCAACCCATCGCAATGCACGCCTGGCAGAACTCGCCGCCATCTACATACCGCTGAAAGCGATCGACATCACCCCAGACACAGAATCCCGGTACCGCCACGCCTTCAACGTGTGCATTGAGTCGCTCGGCAAAGACAGGCTAGCCAGCGCCCTGCTGCCCCGCGACCTGCAACGGCTGCGCGCCGATCTGATCAGCACCCGCAAGCCGTCGACCGTCAACCACTACCTGGCAACGCTCAGCGGCTTTATGGACTGGATGGAAAAGAACGGCTACGCCCAGCCCGGCCTGGCCGATGCGTGCAACCGCTTTGAAAACATCACAGAAGATCCCGACCCGCTGACCAGGGAAGAATTCGACCAGCTGATCAACACAGGCTGCCTGCACGAACAAGACAGCGCCGCCATCACCTTCATGGTCTATACCGGCCTGCGCCCCGGCGAACTCTGCGGCCTGGCCGTCGAGGATCTGGACCTAGCCAAAGCCAGCGTCCAAGTAAAGCGCTCAGTCACCAGCCGTGGCACCTTCAAGGTACCCAAAACCAGCAAGCCCCGCACCGTGCTGCTACTGCCCCCGGCCGTCGCCGCCGCCCGCGTACTGCTGCGCCTGGCCAAAGGCAGCGCGCCCCAGCCAGTAGAAGTAGCCATCAACCGGCACCAGAGCAGAACAGACATCATCACCCCGCTGCTGTCACCCAAGCTGCAGGCCCGCCGCAAAAGCGTCAATGACTGGTTCCAACCCACCGCATGGAACACCAAGTGGAGCAACATCCAACGCCGCGCCGGAATCCGCCCACGCAAACCCTACCAAACCCGCCACACCTTCGCGTGCTGGTGCATCACCGCGCATGGTAACCTTGCATTCATCGCAAAACAGATGGGGCACAAAGACTTCACCATGCTTGTGCAGGTGTACGGCAAGTGGATGGATGAAGCGTCTGAAGGTGAGCTACTGCGGATCTGGCAAGCAATGGAAACGCAAACAAAATGCCCCAATACTGCCCCATAAAATTTACACACAGAACCTAAGTAACTGATGCGCAAAGATAATCAAGAAACGTCTAAGCACACACCCATGATGCAACAATATTTTGGGCTCAAACAGCATCATCCAGAGCAGTTGCTGTTCTATCGCATGGGCGATTTCTACGAGCTATTTTTCGACGACGCGAAAAAGGCCGCAAGACTGCTGGATATTACCCTGACCTCGCGCGGGCAGTCAGGTGGGCAACCGATTCCCATGGCCGGCATCCCTTACCATGCGGCCGAAGGCTACCTCGCCAGGCTGGTCAAACTCGGCGAGTCGGTGGCGATCTGCGAACAGATCGGCGATCCGGCCACCAGCAAGGGACCGGTAGAACGCCAGGTAGTTCGTATACTCACGCCCGGCACCGTCAGTGACGAAGCCCTGCTCGACGAGCGGCGGGACAACCTGCTTGCCGCGCTGGTGGGCAGCGAACGCGGTTTTGGCCTGGCGACGCTGGATATCAACAGCGGCCGCTTTTGCGTGATGGAGCTGGCCGGCTGGGAGACTTTGCTAGGTGAGCTGGAGCGTCTGGCCCCGGCTGAACTGCTGATACCCGATGACTGGGAGAGCAACACGCCGATCGAACGCCGCCGCGCAGTACGCCGGCGTGCGCCCTGGGAGTTTGATCGCGATAGCGCTTTCAAGCTGCTGACCCAGCAGTTTGGCACCAAGGATCTGGTCGGCTTCGGCTGCCAGGATCTGAAACTGGGCCTGGGCGCCGCTGGCGCGCTGATGAGTTACGCCAAGGAAACCCAGCGCACCGCCCTGCCGCATATTCGCGCCCTGACTTTGGAGCGCTTCGAAGACAGCGTGATCATTGACAGCGCCAGCCGCCGCAATCTGGAAATCGACTGCAATCTGGCGGGTGGCCGCGACAACACGCTGCTCGACGTGCTTGATCATACCGCCACGGCAATGGGTAGCCGGCTGCTGTCGCGCTGGCTGAATCGCCCCCTGCGCGATGCAGCGGTGCTGCAGTCGCGCCAGGACAGCATCAGCACCCTGCTGGATCAGCACTATCACGAAGCCTTACAGCCGGTGCTCAAAGGCATTGGCGACATAGAGCGGATTCTCGCCCGCGTAGCGCTGCGCTCCGCGCGGCCGCGTGACATGGCGCGCCTACGCGATGCGTTGGCTACCCTGCCCAGCCTGCAAGAGGCCCTGCAGCCTCTGGAATCCCCGCACCTGCGGCAATTGGCGGCCCAGGTCGGTACCTACCCTGACCTGGCCGAACTGCTGGAACGCGCGGTGATTGAAAACCCGCCTGCGGTGATTCGCGACGGCGGCGTGATCAAGCCCGGCTACGATGCCGAGCTGGACGAACTACTCAATATCAGCGAGAACGCCGGCCAGTATCTGATCGATCTGGAAAACCGCGAACGCGAGCGCACCGGCCTGTCGACATTGAAAGTCGGCTATAACCGGGTACATGGCTATTTTATCGAGCTGTCCCGCGGGCAGTCGGCCCAGGCGCCAGCCGACTATATCAGGCGCCAGACCCTCAAGGGCGCCGAGCGCTTTATCACGCCCGAGCTGAAAATCTTTGAAGACAAGGCTCTGTCCGCCCGCAGCAGAGCACTGGCGCGGGAAAAACTGCTCTACGAGGCGCTGATCGACCGGCTCAACGATGATCTTGCGGTCCTGCAGGACACCGCCAGCAGCCTGGCTGAACTGGATGTGCTGACCACCCTGAGCGAACGGGCGAGCACGCTGGACTATTGTCGCCCGCAGTTTGTCGAGGGCAGCCAGATGCACATTCAGCAGGGCCGCCACCCCGTGGTCGAGCAGGTGCTGGATGGGCCCTTTGTGGCCAATGACCTGCTGCTGGACCCCGACACGCGGATGTTGATCATCACCGGCCCGAACATGGGCGGTAAGTCGACCTATATGCGTCAGACCGCGTTGATTGTGCTGCTCGCGCATATCGGCAGCTATGTGCCGGCCCAGGCCGTCGAACTTTCGCTGGTGGACCGCATCTTTACCCGTATCGGCTCCAGCGACGACCTGGCCGGCGGCCGCTCGACCTTTATGGTCGAGATGAGTGAAACCGCCAACATCCTGCACAACGCAACCGATGCCAGCCTGGTACTCATGGATGAAGTCGGCCGCGGTACCAGCACCTTTGATGGCTTGTCACTGGCCTGGTCGGCGGCAGAGTATCTGGGTCAGATACGCGCTTTCAGTCTGTTTGCGACCCACTACTTCGAACTCACCAGCCTAGCCGATACCGATGCAGGTGTTGCCAACGTGCACCTCAATGCCACCGAACACAATGAACGTATCGTGTTCCTGCATAGCGTACTACCCGGTCCAGCGAGCCAGAGCTACGGCCTGCAGGTGGCCCAACTGGCGGGCGTACCCAAACCGGTCATCGAACGCGCTCGGCAGCACCTGGCGCAGCTTGAACAACAGAGCCTTAACCAGCAGAGCCAAGCACCCCGCCTTGCCAGCAAAGCGCCATTGCAAAGTGACCTGTTTGCCAGTGCCGCGCATCCCATGGTCGACATATTGCGCACACTCAAGCCGGATGAACTTACCCCGCTGCAAGCGCTTGAACTGTTGTATAAATGGAAATCGGAACATGCCTGAAATGGGTAAATAATAGCTATTTGCATTAACCGGCCGCTAACAGACGACAACATCGGCAATTATTATCGCCAACCTGTACCGGCTTGGAAAAACTGCTAGACTACGCGCCATATTTCGCGCCATATTTGCGACCGCCTGATCCTGATGGAGACCCCACCATGACTTTTGTTGTTACCGACAACTGCATCAAATGCAAGTACACCGATTGCGTTGAGGTCTGCCCTGTCGACTGCTTCTATGAAGGCCCGAACTTTCTGGTTATTCATCCCGATGAATGCATTGACTGCGCACTCTGCGAGCCGGAATGCCCAGCTAATGCGATCTTCTCCGAAGATGAAGTGCCCGAGGATATGCAGGAGTTCACCGAACTGAACGCCGAGCTGGCTGAAGTATGGCCGAATATCGCCGAGAAGAAGGAAGGTCTGCCCGACGCTGAAGAGTGGGATGGCGTGCCCGACAAGCTGCAATATCTCGAGCGCTAAGCTGTAGCGTGCAAGATTGAATTGATCAAGGAAGGCTGGCCAGGTGCTGGCCTTTTTTGTGGCTGATTCGCCGAGCGAGAGGGTGGTGACGGAATCACTGAATTTCAGGCAAAAAAAGGGGCGGGATAACCCGCCCACTCTTCATTCCGTATTTGGCTTCCCTGTCCAAGTCATCCTGACTTTATCATCCTGACCCCTCCCTGAGTTCAGCTCCCTGCCGAACAGCGTTTTCCCTAACGCTTGGATACATAATATCTGGTTACGTTTGCTGCACAACCCCACCCGAATGGGTGATTCCAGCTGATTCACCAATCCAAGACCCATATAAAACAAGCACTTGCCGTTAATCAACAGGCAAATGGCCATTCCACGCACAGTTCATGGTCCGTTTGGCTTACATCAAGCGTAGGAAAAGGCTTACAAAAACAACGGAACTTATAAACAAAAAAGCCCGGCCTCTCGCAAGGCCGGGCTTCTGGTTACAGGGCGTGCAATTACATCATGCCGCCCATTCCACCCATACCGCCCATGCCACCCATATCAGGCATGGCTGGCTTGTCTTCCGGCAACTCGGCAATCATCGCCTCGGTAGTGATCATCAGGCTGGCAACCGACGCTGCAGCTTGCAATGCACTACGAGTGACCTTGGCGGGATCCAGGATACCCATCTCGATCATGTCGCCGTATTCGCCAGTGGCTGCGTTGTAACCGAAGTTACCGCTGCCAGCCTTGACCTTGTCCAGTACCACAGAAGCTTCATCACCAGCGTTGGTGACGATCTGACGGAAAGGTGCTTCAACAGCGCGACGCAGCAGGTTGATACCAACAGTCTGGTCATCGTTGTCGCCCGTCATGCCGTCGATGGCTTGCAGAGCACGTACCAGGGCAACACCACCGCCAGGCACAACACCCTCTTCAACCGCAGCGCGGGTAGCGTGCAGCGCATCTTCAACGCGGTGCTTCTTCTCTTTCATTTCCACTTCAGTCGCAGCGCCAACCTTGATCACGGCAACACCGCCAGCCAGCTTGGCCAGACGCTCTTGCAGTTTTTCACGGTCATAATCGGAGGTGGTGTCTTCAACCTGCTTGCGCAGTTGAGCAACGCGCGCTTCGATATCAACCTTGGCGCCTGCACCGTCAATAACGGTGGAGTTGTCCTTGTTGATCTGTACGCTCTTGGCTTGACCCAGGTGCTCCAGAGTGGCGCTTTCCAGGCTCAGACCAACTTCTTCGCTGATCACGGTACCACCGGTAAGAATGGCGATATCCTGCAGCATGGCCTTGCGACGATCACCAAAGCCTGGCGCCTTGACGGCAGCAACCTTGACGATACCGCGCATGTTGTTGACAACCAGAGTCGCCAGCGCTTCGCCTTCAACGTCTTCAGCAACGATCATCAGCGGGCGGCCAGACTTGGCTACAGCTTCCAGCGTCGGCAGCATTTCGCGAATGTTGGAGATCTTCTTGTCGACCAGCAGGATATACGGGTTATCCAGCTCGGCAGACATGGTCTCGGGCTTGTTGACGAAGTATGGAGACAGGTAGCCGCGGTCAAACTGCATGCCTTCTACAACAGACAGCTCGTTGTCCAGGCCGGAACCTTCCTCAACAGTGATAACGCCTTCCTTGCCGACGCGATCCATGGCTTCAGCAATGATCTTGCCGATGGACTCGTCAGAGTTGGCGGAGATGGTGCCTACCTGAGCAATGGCTTTGGAATCAGCGCAAGGCTTGGCCAGCGTCTTGATCTCGGCAACGATAGCGGCAGTTGCCTTGTCGATACCGCGCTTAAGGTCCATCGGGTTCATGCCGGCAGCAACCGACTTCAAACCTTCGGTAACGATAGCCTGGGCCAGTACGGTAGCAGTAGTAGTACCGTCACCCGCGTCATCGTTGGCACGTGAGGCAACGTCTTTGACCAGCTGCGCGCCCATGTTTTCGAACTTGTCTTTCAGCTCGATTTCCTTGGCAACGGTGACGCCGTCTTTGGTAATGATTGGCGCGCCGTAGCTGCGCTCGATCAGTACGTTACGACCCTTCGGCCCCAGCGTTGCCTTGACGGCATCAGCCAGGATGTTAACGCCAGCCAGCATCTTGTTGCGGCCAGAGATACCGAATTTAACTTCTTTAGCAGCCATTTTCGCTTTCCTTTAATCAGTTCGTACAGAGAGTGCAGGTAGTGCCTGTAATCAGGCTTCCAGCACACCGTAAATTTCGGATTCGCTCATCATCAGCAGGTCTTCACCATCAATCTTGATGCTGCTGCTGCCGGAATAGGGACCGAATACCACCTTGTCGCCTACCTTCACAGCCAACGGGCGGACTTCACCGTTGTCCAGCAGTCGGCCGGTACCTACGGCAACCACGACGCCTGTGTTCGGTTTTTCTGCGGCAGAGCCAGGCAGAACGATACCACCAGCGGTTTTTGTTTCTTCTTCGCTGCGACGAACGACTACGCGGTCGTGTAACGGACGAATTTTCATCGTTGTGAGTCTCCCAAAGTGAATGTCATTACCGGCAAGCCGGCGTTTCGAGTTAAATCAGGCCTTGCGGCCCGAAGGACGCGCCAATGGCGACGTCACTGTTCCGTTCAGCTCCCTGGTGGGACGCTTGTCAAAACTGGTGTTGCGTTAATGGGGCCCGGTAGAGCGATTTCAAGGGTCACAGGGAATTTTTTTCAATGCCGATCGATGTGTCTGTCGCGCTCTGCCTCGGTCTCTTCACCGGGCTTCCACTCGCCTTCAATGACGTTATGGCCATCGCGCTGCCAAGTTTTCGGGCCGCCCGGCTCACCAGGCAGCGGCTGGCCGCGGTGCCGCCAGGCCAGAACCAGACAAACCAGAGCTGCTGCGTCGGTCAGCACACCGGGAATAACCAGCAGTACGCCGGCCAACACACCCCACATGCCCGACTTGAGCACGATCAGGGGCGAGCCGCTCTGCGACATCTGCGTCTGCAGGCGCTGCACCATGACCCAACCCTGGCTCTTGATCACTATGATGCCGAGTATGATGGTGCCCAGCACCCACAGCAGGGTCAGGCCCACACCAATGGCCTGGCCCAGAATAATCAGGCCGGCCAGCTCGATGAAAGGAATGGCCAGCAACAGCAAGCGAATGAAAGGCATGACAACCTCATTAATAAGTTTGAATACTTTATATGGGTACGGCACAACGCAATTTCAACCCATTCCCGCGCGAGGCCCTGCACAACCGGATCGAGTACAGCAGGGGCGCAATCGAGGTCAGGAAATGACCAAAACCGAAGTACGGGTATTCTCATATGCTTTTGACTCGGGCATGCTTGCGCTCGACAAATTTCCACTGGCTTCGAGGAGTGCCAAGTATGCAAGTTAAAGACAGCGTGATCATCATCACCGGCGGCGGACAAGGTCTGGGTCGTTCCATGGCGGAATATCTGGCAGCCAAGGGCGCCAAACTGGCGCTGGTTGATCTGAACCAGGAGCGCCTGGACGAAGCGGTCGCGGCCTGCAAGAGCGCCGGTGGCGACGCCCGGTCGTACATCTGCAACGTGGCCAATGAAGAGCAGGTCGAGAACATGGTCAGCCAGGTCGCGAACGATTTCGGCGCGATCAACGGTCTGATCAATAACGCCGGTATCCTGCGCGATGGTCTGCTGATCAAGGCCAAGGACGGTCAGATCCAGAAAATGAGTCTGGCGCAATGGCAGTCAGTGATCGACGTCAACCTGACAGGCGTATTCCTCGGTACTCGCGAAGTGGCGGCCAAGATGATCGAGCTGGGCAACAAGGGCCTGATCATCAATATCTCGTCAATCTCGCGGGCGGGGAACATCGGGCAGTCCAACTATTCCGCGGCCAAGGCTGGCGTCGCGGCCATGACCGTGGTGTGGGGCAAGGAGTTGGCGCGCCACGGCATTCGCGTAGCGGGCATCGCACCGGGCTTTATCGAAACGGAAATGACGGCGGGCATGAAACCCGAGGCGCTGGAAAAAATGACCTCGGGCATTCCGCTCAAGCGCATGGGCAAACCCGAAGAGATAGCCCATTCGGCGGCTTACCTGTTCGAGAACGACTACTACACCGGCCGCATTCTGGAGCTGGATGGCGGCATTCGTATCTGAACGACCGCCCTACCCAGGCTGGTGAGGTGGCGTGAAGCCGCCTTACCAGCTTACCCCCAGACCAAAACGGTAGCGCTTGTCGTTGATGCTCTGGTCCTGATTGCCATCCAGATAATCCCACTCTGCCAGCAGACTCAGCGAAGCCCAGCTGTTCAGCAGGTAACGCACGCCAATTTCGGTATCAATCACGAAATTGATCGATGGGTCATCGGGGAACAGGGTTTCAGCGTTATGCAGGAACTCGAAACGCTTGCCATAGATGAAGCGGCGCAGATCCCACTCGACACCCAGAGCGTTGAAGATGTCTTCCGTGCCATCGCGGTTTTCCAGGCGTACATGGTCAATACGGGTTGAGGTCTCGAATCGGCCCAGCGCGTTGTTCCACCACTCGTAACCCGGGCCCATACCCAACTGGCGGCGGCGCTGCACTTCACTGACATGATCGCGCTGATAGCTGGCACTGGTCTGCCAGAACCACTGTTCATCAAAGAACCAGCTCAGATCGTAGTCAGTCTGCCAGACGTGCCGGCTCTTTACATCGTCACGATAGTCGCGCTCGAATTCGCCGCCCAGCACATGCCGCCAGTCACCATGACGGGCTCGGGTGTTGAACGCCATGTCCAGATCACGCTGCTCGGTGGTGGTGTCCTTGATGTCCAGCGCTGCTGTGGCGTTGCCTTCCCACACCCAATCGGCGATCAGCGGTTTGGGCTCGAGCATCTGCTGGATGCTGCTGATCTGTAACGCTGCCGGCTCAGGTGCGCCGTTGACGACCATGATCGAGCCAGGCTGGTCCGCTGCGGTGACTTTCAGCGCACGCTCTGCCTGACCTTCAGACTTGATCAGCAAGGGGTTATCGGTTTCAAATGTCTTGATATCTGCAACCTTGACATTGATGCGACCAGCCAGGCTGGTCAGCATAATCAGCTTGCCACCCTCAAGCAGCTCGATCTGACCAGTGATACGATCACCGTTCTTGAGCCACAAGGTATCGGCCATGGCATTGGCAGACAGGCACAGCGAAGCAGCCAGAATTGGAATTACGCGGAAACAAAACATCGACAGAAACCTTTGAATGGGGGCTGGACAATCCAGGCGACATTATCCATGTCTGAGAACCGAATACCAGAGGCCAGCAACCCAACACGCCAGGTTTTCTGGCAAATGCTGGCGAGTATTCCTCGCGGCCGCGTAACCAGTTACGGCACACTGGCCAGGCTTGCCGGAATGGGCCGCGGTGCCAGGCTGGCCGGACGCTGGATGGGTCAATTGCCCGAGGGCACCCAGTTACCCTGGCACCGCGTTATCAACAGTACTGGCCGGCTATCGCTGCCCGCCGATAGCGCCTCAGGGCAGGAACAATTCCAGCGCTTGATGGCCGAAGGTGTCATCATCCGCAACCGGCGCGTGGACATGAAAAAGTACGCCTGGCCGGACTGAACGACCTAACAGGAGCAGCATGAACGACAATCAACCCGCAACTCAGGCATCCCCTGAACGCGAAGGGCTACGCGTCTACCTCAACCCGCGCGTCATCGGCATGCTGTTTCTGGGGTTTTCTGCTGGCCTGCCGCTGCTCCTGGTGGGCGGCACCTTCAGCGCCTGGCTACGCGATCTGGGCGTGGAGCTCACCGCCATCGGGTTTCTGAGCTGGGTCGGCATAGCCCATTCAATCAAGGTGCTCTGGGCTCCGCTGATTGATCGCGCGCCTATTCCTTTGCTCAGCCGCTGGCTGGGCAGACGGCGTTCATGGATGTTGCTGGCCCAGGTGGTGATCGCCATTGCTCTGCTGGGCATGGCCTTTACTGACCCACGAGAAAACCTCGGGCTGGTCGCTCTCTGGGCGGTACTCGCCGCTTTTGGCTCAGCCTCCCAGGATGTGGCGATCGACGCCTATCGCGTGGAAGCAGAGGCCAAGCATCGCCAGGGCGCGATGGCTGCTACCTATGTGACCGGTTACCGGGTAGCTATTCTGGCCGCGGGTGCTGGCGCACTGCATCTGGCGTCGCTGGATAGTTGGAGCACTGCCTACGCCGCCATGGCCGTGCTGATGGGTGTCGGCTTTATCACCACGCTGCTGATCGCCGAGCCCAAGGTAGAAATTACCCAGGCCACTGAGATGTTTGAGCAGCGGGTCAGTGACTATCTGGCCCATACCGAGCATGCCGGCTGGCGGCGCAACGTGACGGCCTGGTTTATCGGTGCCATGGTGTGTCCGTTCGCCGAATTCTTCCAGCGCTATGGCAAGGCAGCGTTGCTGATCCTCGCCTTTATAGCGACCTTCCGCATCAGCGACATCTTTATGGGAGTGATGGCTAACCCCTTCTACCTGGATCTGGGTTTCAGCAAGGCGCAGATTGCCAATATTGCTGCGGCGTTCGGGCTGGGCATGACCTTGCTTGGCGCGGCGCTCGGGGGGCTGCTGGTAGCCCGGTTCGGGATTGCCCCGATTCTGCTCGCCACCGCGTTCATGGCGCCCATCACTAACCTGGCGTTTGCGTGGCTAGCCTACATAGGGCCGGAAAACTATGGTTTGGTGGTCGCGATCATTGCCGACAATATCACCGGCGGGCTGGCGATTTCAGTATTCATTGCCTACCTGTCCAGCCTGACCAACACCGCCTACACCGCTACTCAATACGCGCTGTTCAGCTCGATCATGACCTTGCCCGGGCAGTTCGCTGCCGGATTTACCGGCTTGCTGGCGGCCAATGTGGGCTGGGTGAGCTTCTTTATGCTGACCGCCTTGACCGGACTGCCGGCTATTGTGCTGGCCTTTATGCTGCTCAAGCTGGCGCATCCGGACAAGCACAGGCGCCCAGGCATCGATTGAAGCTCTCCCCCACCCGCATGCAGGCAAGCCGGGGCGGCCACATCAGATGCAATAAACCCGGCTTGAGCCGGGTTCAAGTTATGCCGATACCGATACCCTTGGGCAGTCAGTGCGCAGGCTCTTGCTCCTTTTTACCCTCAGCGCCGGGGGACACCAGATGCATAGTCCGTTGTGGGAAAGGAATGGTAATGCCGGCCTTGTCGAATTCCTCCTTGGCCTGCTCCTGAAGATTCCAGAACACACCCCAGAAGTCTTCCGTCTTGGTCCACATCCGCAGTGACAGATCGACCGAACTTTCGCCCAACGCCGTCAACCACACTGCCGGAGCAGGGTCTTTAAATACCCGCTCATCGGCTTCTGCCAGAGCCAATAGAATAGCTCTTGCCTGCTTCACGTCATCGCCGTAATCAATGCCGATATTGATATCCACACGTCGGGTTGGCTGCCGTGAATAGTTGATGATATTGCCGTTGGACAGGCTACCGTTCGGCACGATAATGGTTTTGTTGTCGGCTGTTTTCAGGACGGTAAAAAAGATCTGGATACTATCCACCGTACCGCCAATCCCTTGTGCCTCGATGTACTCGCCGGCCCGGAACGGCCGGAGAATCAGTATCAGCATGCCGCCGGCAAAGTTTGCCAGGCTACCCTGCAATGCGAGGCCCACAGCCAAACCAGCCGCACCGATCAAAGCAATAAAGGACGTGGTTTCGACGCCGATCATGCCGGCCACGCTGATCAACAGCAGCACCTTCAGACCGACGCTGACCAGCGTACCGATAAAGCTGTGCAGCGTGCGGTCGACATGACGCTTTTCCAGCAGCATGTGCACACCGGACGTCACCCGGCCGATGATCCACCAACCGATCCCGAGCGTGATTATCGCCAGCAACACCTGACTGCCGTATTGCAGGGCCAGAGGCAACCAGGCCTGGGAAAGTTCCTCCAACTGCACCATCACATCATCCATCCGTAAAGCCTCTTGAAAATCAATCGCGAAAATTATTGAATTGCAGCGGCATGTCCATCTCGGCACCACGCAATAGCGCCATTACCTCCTGCAGATCGTCACGTTTCTTGCCTGTCACACGAACCTGCTCACCCTGGATAGCTGCCTGAACCTTGGCTTTGGAGTCTTTGATCAAAGAGACAATTTTCTTCGCCAGCTCCTTGTCGATACCCTCTTTAAGCACAACATCCTGCTTCATCTGTTTGCCCGAGGCAAAGGCAGGCTTGATTTCCAGACACTGGATATCGATCTTGCGCTTGACCAGGCTGAGCTTGAGGATCTCGAGCATCTGCTCAAGCTGGAACTCGGCATCGCCGGTCATATGCACCGTCTGTTCCTTGTCCTTGAACTCAAAATGGCCCTTGCCGCGCAAGTCATAGCGGCGGTCAAGGTCTTTCATCGCGTTATCAACCGCGTTGGTCACTTCATGTTTGTCCAGTTCGGACACCACATCGAAAGATGGCATGCAGATACCTCAAATAAACATCATTTTTATGACATACATTGCAAAACAACAGTATATCCTCGTGGCATTATAACGTGAATTGAACAACTGACCCGGGAGCCTTGCCATGCCCAACCCGCAACTGAGCATCATGGTGGTGGATGACACCAAGTTCAGCAGTGCGGTCATTGGTCACAACCTGACGCGCGCAGGTTACGCCGATATCCGTTTTGCCAACTCAGCCATGGATGCCCTGGCAATGCATGAGCAGCGCCCCGCCAGCGTCATGGTGGCCGACTGGTTAATGCCGGAAATGGACGGGCTGGAGCTGACGACCTGCATACGTCAGGCCGATGAACAAAGCGGCCATTACACCTATGTGGTTCTGCTGACGGCGCGCGAAGGCGACAATGTGCTTAGCCAGGCCTTTGACCGCGGCGTGGACGACTTCATCAGCAAGTCCGCGATGAACGAACAGTTGCTGCCCAGGATTTATGCGGCCGACCGAATCACCCAATTGATCAATCGCCTGCTCGACGAGAATCGTCTGCTCGCCGACAACAACTCGCAACTCGAAGAACACAATCTGGTCGACAAACTGACGTCGCTGGGCAACCGCCGTTATGCGTTGCAGCGCCTCAGTGATGTGTTGCGCAATGTTGAATCACGCGGGGGTATCTGCTGCGTGCTGGTGCTGGGCGTACAGAACCTTGAGGAACTGGGTCGCAAGCTGGGTGATACCGTACAGCAGGAGCTGCTTCGCGGCATTGCCCGCCGCTTGCAGCAATTGGTCCGGCCGACCGATGTGATCGCCCGGGTGGGCGATGATACCTTTGCCATCGTGACCCTGGCGGAGGACCCACAGGACTGCAAGCCGGCCAGCTTCAAACGTCTGCATGATGGCCTGAACCTCAAGGCTTTCAAAACCAGCGAAGGCTATCTGAGCCTGCGGGCCGGCATGGCCCTGTGCGCGGTCAGCAACAAGAAGCCGCTGCCACAGGCCGCCGAACTACTGGAGCGGGTAGAAGTACAACTGGGTGATGCCTACGTCACCAATCTGGTCACCGAAGTGCGCTGGGCCGCCATCGAGGCCTGAGCATGCTGCACGTAATAGGTGCCGGCAGCCTGGGCTTGCTTTGGGCTGCCAGGCTGGCAGCCGCAGGCCATCAGGTGCAAATGATCGTCCGCGACGCGCCAGCGCTTGAGCGCTGGGAAGCCACAGGCAGCTCGGTGATTCTCGAGCGCGACGGACACCGCCAGCGCATAGCGCTCAAGGCGCAGTTACCCCGTACTTCTCAGCCTATCTATCAACTCGTTCTTGCCACCAAAGCCTATGCTGCAGAAACGGCACTGCAAAGCGTCGCCGCACGTCTGCAGCCTGGCGCCGGCGTGGTGATGCTGCAAAACGGTATGGGCAGCCAGCAGGCCGCCACTCAGGCTCTGCCCGCTCAGCAGGTTCTGTATGCCAGTGTGACCGACGGTGCCTGGATGCCAGCCGCGCAGCATGTGATCTGGGCCGGCCAGGGCACTACCCAGATTGGCGACCCCTCCGGCGCTGCTTGTCCGCAATGGCTCGAAAGCATTGAACGGCAGGTGATCGATTGGCAATGGCAGCCGCAGATCATGACTACCCTATGGGAAAAGCTGGCCATCAATTGTGCCATCAACCCCTATACGGCCCTGCATGACTGCCTCAATGGCCAGGTGCCTGACCGGGCGGGCGCGCAATTGGCTGAACTCATCACCGAGCTGCAAGCCCTGCTGGCCAGCCAACTGCCGGGGTATAACCCGAACGAACTGGGTGAGCGTATTCTGCAGATCATTCAACGCACTGCGGCCAACAGCTCATCCATGCGCCAGGATATTCAGGCCCGGCGGCGCACCGAAATCAGCTATATCACTGGCTTTGCCTGTCAGGCAGCGCGCCGATCAGGCCTGAACATACCCGTGCTGGATGAGCTGCACATGGCGCTGAAAACACATCTGGCAACGCTTGGCCTGCCTACCGAGTGACGAGCGCCTTTGCCAAGGCCGGTATTCAAGCTAGCATCCTCCCACTATCGACAACCAGTCACGAGGCGACAACACCATGGGTTACCGCTTGAGTAAACTCTATACCCGTACCGGCGATGACGGTGATACCGGCCTGGCTGACGGCCGCCGTATTGGCAAGGATCATCCGCGAATCGAAGCCATGGGCAGCGTGGATGAACTCAACAGCCTGCTGGGTGTGTTGATCGCTGATTTGCAAGGGCAGCATCTGATCGAGCTCAGTGAAGTATTGAGCCCAATACAGCACCGTCTGTTTGATCTGGGGGGTGAGCTGGCCGTGCCCGGTTATGAAATCATCGAGGCCGAAGACGTGCTGGCGCTGGAAAAGCTGATCGATCACTTCAACGAGGATCTTGAGCCGCTGAAGAATTTTATTCTGCCGGGCGGATCCCGCTGCGTTGCCGCGGCGCATCTGGCCCGTAGCGTGTGCCGCCGTGCCGAGCGCCGTTACCTGACGCTGGCCAACCATGAAGCGGTCAATGAACAGGCGCCTATCTACCTGAACCGGCTGTCAGATCTGTTGTTTGTCATGGCGCGGACGATTGCCCGCCAGGAGAAAACACCCGAAGTCCTCTGGGCGCCCAAACCCAAGCCCGCAGACTGAAGCATGAGCACTGGTGCGCCAGCAGGCGCACCAGCGGATATCACACGCGGAACGCGCTGATGATGTGCTGCAGATCCTTGACCAACTGCGCCATCCGGTTGCTTGACTGCTCGGCCTGACGCGCACCCTCGGCCGTTCTCTCACCGGCCTGATTGATCTGCACAATATTGTGGTCGATATCGTGACTCACGGCGGTTTGCTCCTCGGCAGCGGCGGCAATCTGCTGGCTCTGATCGACAATCTGCGTCACCGATTGAAGAATATTGCCCAGCGCCTCCTGCACCTTGAGCGACGCTTCTACCGTGGAGCCGGTCATGCCATGACTGGCACCCATGGCCTTGACCGCTCCGCCCACGCCTTCCTGCAAGCGCGCGATCATCTGCTCGATTTCCTCGGTAGACTGCTGCGTACGGCGCGCCAGCGTGCGCACTTCATCAGCGACCACAGCAAAACCCCGGCCCTGCTCCCCGGCCCGCGCCGCTTCGATGGCCGCGTTCAAGGCCAAGAGATTGGTCTGCTCGGCAACGCCCTTGATCACTTCCAGCACGCGGCTGATAGAGGTGCTGTCGTCGGCCAGCTTGTTGATCACCTTGACCGAGTTTTCAATCTCACCTGCCAGCTTGCGAATGCCTTCCACCGAGCTTTCGACCAATTTGCGGCCATTCAGCGTTTCGGTATTGACCTGCTCGGCACTGGTGACCGCCATTGCGGCGCTGCGCGCCACTTCCTGCGAGGTAGCCGACATTTCATTCATGGCGGTCGCCACCTGCTCGATCTGCGAGCGCTGGGAGGCTACTGCCTGGCTGCTTTCACTGGAGATGCTCTCGACCTGTTGTGACTGCTGGTGCACTTCACCGGCGGTCTGACTGACCTGCCTGATCAGCTCGCGAATACGCTCGACGGTATCGTTGAACTCACTGGCCAGAGCGCCCAGCTCGTCGCGGCTGTCGACTTCGACCTGGACGGTCATGTCACCGCCCGCCACCTGACCCATCAGCACCGATAGCCGCTTGAGCGTGCGTCGGGTGGCCATGTAGAAGCCGGCGTACAGATAGATGATCAGCAACCCCACCAATGACAGCGACAGGATCAGGGTCATCATGGCGCGGAAGTTTTCGCCCATGCGCCGTTCAAGCACCTGGCCCAAGGTATCGAGCATGGCTTGGTTGAAGGCGTAGGTCTTGTCGATTTCGGTGGTGATCTGATTGAAATAGTCTGACCACACGCCCGTCAGGCTGTTGGCCAGGATGATATCGTCCTCGAAGATTCGGCTCGCCTCATCCAGACTCGCCAGGCTCGCCTGGGAGTAGGATTGCAACCCCGACAGACTGGGGTCTGCGAGCACCAGCGCCAGTACCTGTTCGTAATCGCTGCGCAGGCGCTGCATGCCTTCGAACAGATCATCCATATCCCGGCTGGCATCAGAATTCAGGTAGCCCAGGCCAATGGAGTAGCCACCCACCGATCGCCCGGCGCCCAGGGATGAGGTGATGTTCGGAGTAATATTGATCAACAAATCGCTAAGCTGGCGGATGTTGCGATCATAGTCCTGGGGAAGGCCGGCATAGGCTGCACTGAAGCTCATCAGCGAGCTGACCTCGCCTAGCGCCTGGGCAGACATCGCGCCACGGTTGCGTACCGATTCGCCGGCAATGCCCTGGTATACCGCCACCAGCTCATCGCGCTTGGCAATCAGATCCGCGGCGTCAGGGTCTTCAGCATCCAGCGGCAAGCCATTCAGGCCATCCATGACGCTTTGGCGCAGCACCAGAGTCCGTTGCTCAAGGTCCTGGGCATATTCACCCTGCCCCAGTTGGACGTAGATCAGCTCAAGATCCCGCAGCGCCTCGGCATCACGCATGATGGCGGAGTTCTGGCGCAGCAAGGTCATGCTGTCCAGAGCACGCTGGGTGACCTGTACTCGATCATAGGCTTGCTGGACCAGCATGCTGCTGACAATCCCCAGGGGAATGAAAAACAACACACTGATCAGACAGAACTTCATGCCGTAGCCAAGACGGTTCATCAACGCTATGGCGGGAGCCATCAGACTATTCACTCGGAACTCTCCTCATGCACAACTGCGTATCAGGGTCCTGATGGCCAGGGCAGACCGGAACCGGATACATTTATTTTTATCAGCCAACATCCCAGTGCCGACTTCTTTTGTACTTTTCACTATAACCGATCAGATAACCGCAAACTGTCTCAACAGTGACTCTATCGGCTAGTTGCCGCGGTTCTTTAAGAACAATCGGCAGCCCTTCAGGCCAGAACACTCAAAAAAGCGATCATCACGGCCCAGACCAGCATACTGCGCTGCAACAAACGGCGCACCGGTTGTATTACCGGCTGCCGGTCCAATCTGGTGGCTTCGGGAGCCAATGCCGCTTCCGCGCACAGCCCGGTCACCTGGGTCGCACTCACGTCCCACTGCAGCAGCAGTCCGCCCAAGGCTGCCAGCGTTTTTTCAAAATGCCCGACCAGCGCCATGCTCAGCGCCATCAATCGGGCCGGCAGCCATTCCAGCGCGTGAGTCAGGGACGCGGCCAAAGGTTGCAGCGGATGGCCCATATGCTGCTGCATTCGCTCGAACAGACGATAGGTTATCGCCCCCAGCGGGCCAAGCAGCAGATACCAGAATGCGGGAATCAGATAGCCAGTGCAGACCTCCCAGACCAGACGCATGCGCACTGCCACGGCCAATTCCTCGGCGTTGGCGGCGTGGATATCCAGATCACGCTCGGCGACCAGACTGGCAGCCTCCTGATCACCACGCTGCCAAGCCTGTTCAAGCTGCGTCAGCATCGAGCCAAGGGGGTCGTTTCGACCGACACAGAGCAACAGCAGCAAGGCATGGGTCAGCAGCGCGATAACGCCGTAGGCCAGGTCATCGACGATCCAGATCAGCAGGCCGACCAGCACCAGAGGCACCACCAGCATGATCAATCCCTGCCAGGCCGGGCGTGCGGTAGTGGCAGCCGCCACTCGCGCCACCCAGACTCCCAGCACATCGAGGGGAAAGCCTTTGCGCCAGGGCGTAAAGCGGATTATCAGTGCGACCAGTACCAGGACCAGAAAACTCATGATTGCGCCTCTTTCAAACTGCGAAAATAGCGCTGCCAGTCAAACGCCAGCCCAGGGTCTGTCTTGCGTCCCGGGGCAATGAACTCATGGCCGGTGATCCGATATTGCGTTATCGCCGGATAAGCGCGTTGCAGCGCCTGCGTCAGCTGTTGCAACGCGTCGTACTGGGCCGAAGTGAAGGCCAGGTCGTCGGTGCCTTCCAGCTCGATACCAATGGAGTAGTCATTGCACTCCGGGCGGCCAGCGAACTCTGAGCGCCCTGCGTGCCACGCGCGCTTGAGGCAGGACACAAACTGGGTTACCGCCCCGTCACGTTCGACCAGAAAATGCGCGGAGACCTTGAGCGCGACAATATCGGCGAAGTAAGGATGCAGGTTGAGGTCGAGATGCCCCTGGAAGAAGGTATGCACGTGACCGCCACCAAACTCGCCGGGCGGCAGACTTATATTATGGATAACCAATAAAGAGACGGCCTCCCCCGCTGGCCGCTCATTGAAATGCGGTGACGGGCAGTGATTCACCCCGTCGCACCAGCCATCTTGGTTATTAATCTGCATAGGACTCGGGATCAGCCAAAAACCCTATGCTAGCAGGCCTGTCAGCTATCGGGAACAGCCTGACGGGATCAGTTCTTGCTCGCCTGAATACGGCGCAGGTTACCGATAACCGATTCCAGTGCGCGATCAAACAGCTGATTGTCATCCAGCAGCCGAACCAGGCCCTGATCGTACTGCTGAGCCAGCGTGTGGGCACTATATTCCGCCACCTTGATCCCGCTGCGATTGACAAAGATATACTTGCCGCTAAAGCTGATGATCGCTGCCAACTTGCAGCGTTGAGCCGGCTTGTCCGCTGTGGTGCACAGCTCGAACCAGCTGCCGGTATGTAGCGAGTCCACCCAGGCGGCCGCTTTGATATCCGGCAGATCCACCACGAGTTCTGGCTCAGCCAACATCTGCTCTGCCACCATCACCGGGGCGTCGACATGCATTGTCGGCAGCTCCGCCAGTTCGACCAGTTCCACCGGCGCGGTAACGGCTGCTAGCGAATCAGGCAGCTTACTCACCTGAGGCTCCGCCCTTGCTGACACCTCATTCAGATAGCGCGGTGCAGCAGGCTCGGCAAGCGCTGACCGGTCAGGCGTGGCATCCCCCGTGGCGGGCGCGATCGGCGCAGGCACAGGCGGCTGCAAACGCTGCTGCTGCACCTGTTGCAGCTTGACGATCAAAGGCGCGCCCTGCTCCGCCCGCAAACCTATCAACTGCAAACCGTCGGCGACAGCCTGCCTGACCTGCGCATTCAAGAGCTCCCGATCGGCAGCTCTGCCGTCGTCGACTGGACCGATACTCTCGAGCAATTGCTCGGCGGTCTGTTTGGCAGCGCGCCATTCAGCCGAATCGCCGCCTTCCCGCAAGCAGGTAATCTGCATCACCTGGCTCCAAGTATCACGTAGCAGATCGACAACGAAGACCGGCAGGGTTTTACCCAGCAACAGATCATTCAGTAACACGGCTACCTGATGACGCGCCGCCTCGATGCGTGCCTTGCCCTCTTCCGCATCACGGGTACGCTGTTCAAGGCGCTCCGAGCGGCGCTTCTCGACGTTGATGAACGCAGCCAGTTCGGTATGCAGCGTAGCGAAAAGCTCAGGATCAGGCTCCGGCTGGTCCAGCAGCCGCTGCACTATGCTCTCGAGCAAGGCATGCAACTGGTCACGGCGCAGATCATCCTGATCATTCCAGCCCACGGTGGATCTGGCGAGTTCGTTGAGCAGGCGACGTGCGGGGTGGCTGGACTGACTGAAGAAGCGTTTATCGGCGATGGCCAGCCTCAGAATAGGCAATTGCAGGCGGCTTATCATGGCCTTTAGTGCTGAGGGCAGTTCGGGATCATCCAGAATGAAATCAAACAGCATGGATACCAGGCTGATAACGTCATCATCAACCCGATCCAGCGCACGTACCTGCCCATTGTGTTCACGCTGGCGCCGCAACAACTGATTGATCTGGGAGCGCATATCCAGGCGCGGCCCGGCATCCGGTGCGACGTCAAAGCTCGAAAATTCGGCATGCGACAGATCCGCCAGCAAACCGAGCAACTCATGACTGTGCAGCGTATGTGCAGAAGGAGACGCCATGGACGACAACGCAGCATCGCCACTGGCGTGCCGCCAGTTGCCGATCAACTCACTGAACATTGACAGCACATGTTGATGATCGGCCGTGCTCTGAGCTGTTGATTCCGATTGTCTGTAGGCCTGACTTCCGCTTGGCGCGGCACCCGCCATTCTCGCCGCTGCCTGCCGGCCAGCAGTGCTCTTCAAGTCCGGCAGCACACCGGAGGCGATAAGCTGTTTGTTGACGTCGTCATAAAAAGTGTCGACCTGATTCAGCACATAGCGCTCGAACAGCTTGAAGAGAATCAGCCTGACCTTGATATCCAGTTGCAGATCAGACAACGCCTCAACAAATACCTGCGATAACATGTTCGGAGCGACAGGCAAATCACGGTCATCTACCCGGCGCTTGACCAGGCTATTGAAGCGGATGGACAGATGCGACAAGGCACCCGCGTTGCGCGTTTCCGCCCGGCCTATCATGCTATCGAGCGCTACGGTTTCTTCCAGCTCGTCAGGCTGCACCAGCGAAAGACTATCGAGTTCGAAATTGTGTAGCGTCTTCGCCGGCGCCCGCTCCACATCCAGATTGAGTGCTTCCAGCTCGCGCATCAAACCGTAGGAACAATCCTTGGTCATCTTGTGGCGCTGCAACCGCACCGCGCGCATGGCCTCGAAAAACAACGTCTGCTCACTGTTGCTGCCGGCTCGATCAGCCATTTCAAACAGACTGTCATCCGCATTATCGAACAGCGTAGTCAGGGCCGCCTTGAGAAAGTCGACCGACTGCTTACGCACGGGCAGCAAGGGGGCAGGCAGAACCGAAGGTCTATTTGGATCGAAGCTGGGCACAGCAGAAGGGCCGGAAGTATTGCCGGAAGCACTGATGGAAACTATTTTGCGATCGCGGGCCATACGTACTCTCCGGACAGTGTCACACTGCCTTGAACAACGCCAACGGAGCTCCCCCTGCTTAATGCAACACTATTTGCAGCGCCCAATGACGGGTCGCTGGACTGGTCATTGGGCTTGCGTTCCGTATGTCACGAATTTGGCGTCAATATAAAAAATAGTATACCGCCATTTCATTCTTTGCCAGCGGCCTTACGTCGAATCCTTGATCAACATCACACTTTAAATACATGCAGCTGCGGCGATATAGACGCATTCCTGTAACAATTGGACGATATCAGGCAGGCCAGGAGCCCTCAAGAACGCCATGCTGTGGCAGCTTGGCGCGCAGGCTGCCGATACGCTGCAGTCTGACGCCGACCAATTTCAATTCGCGCCGTTCTGACTGGCAGTAAAAAGCAGGACTATAACAAACAGCTGGAGAGCCGTATCAATGGAATCACTTATCGATCTAATCAGCGCCGTCAACGGCGTGGTGTGGGGTCCGGCCATGCTGGTACTGCTGGCAGGAACCGGCCTCTATCTGACCCTGGGCCTGAAGCTGACGCCACAGCGTAAACTGTTTTACGGCTTCAGAATGCTCTGGCGCGGACGCAAGAGTACTGAAGAAGGCGATATCAGCCCCTTCAACGCCCTGATGACCGCTCTTTCTGCCACAGTCGGCACGGGTAACATTGCCGGGGTTGCCACCGCAGTATTCTTCGGTGGACCGGGCGCACTGTTCTGGATGTGGGCTATTGCTGTGGTGGGCATGGCGACCAAGTTCTGCGAAGCCACGCTGGCGGTTCACTACCGCGAAAAGGACGCCAACGGCAACCACGTGGGCGGCCCGATGTACTACATCAAGAACGGCCTGGGCATAAAGTGGAAATGGCTGGGCGTCATGTTTGCCATCTTCGGCATGCTCGCTGGCTTCGGTATCGGCAATACCATCCAGTCCAACTCGGTTGCCGACGCCCTGCAAAGCACCTTCGGCGTACAGCCTCTGGTGACGGGCATCGTCATCGCGGTTCTGGTGGCACTGGTTCTGATCGGCGGCATCAAGCGCATCGGCGATGTGGCGGGCAAGCTGGTCCCGATCATGGCGCTGTTCTACGTGGGTGGCGGCCTGATCATTCTGATCATGCACGCTGACCGCCTGCCAGAAGCCTTCAGCCTGATTTTCTATCACGCGTTCAACCCCATTGCAGCCGCTGGCGGCTTTGCCGGAGCGACCATCTGGGCAGCAATGCGTTTTGGTATCGCCCGTGGCGTGTTCTCCAACGAGGCCGGCCTGGGCAGCGCCCCTATCGCCCACGCCGCCGCGCAAACCAAGGACCCTATCCGTCAGGGCACAGTGGCCATGCTCGGCACCTTTATCGATACCATCATCATCTGCTCCATTACTGGCCTGGTGATCATGGTCACTGGTGCCTGGCAAAGCGGTGAGAACGGTGCTTCGATGTCCGCACTGGCGTTCAACGAAGGCCTGCCGGGCGGCTGGGGCCAGTACATCGTGAGTATCGGCCTGGCGGTATTTGCCTTTACCACGATCATTGGCTGGAGCTTCTACGGTGAGAAGTGCACCCAGTTCCTGTTCGGGGAAAAGTCCAACATCCCGTTCCGCGTACTCTGGGTCGTCGCCATCCCGCTGGGCACGCTACCCATCGTTGATCTGGGCAGCCTGTGGCTGGTCGCCGACACGCTGAATGCGATGATGGCCATCCCCAACCTGATAGCCCTGCTATTGCTTAGCCCGGTAGTATTCAAGCTGACCAGGGACTACTTCAACAACCCGGCCAATCTGCTTAAAAAGAGCTGATTTCTGGCCCTTGTACCCGCCCTCCCCGGGCGGGTATTTTCCTTTCAATCGGGTATACTCGCCGGCTGATGCCGATCCGCGACGGAGCCCCTATGCCCAATCTGACCCTCGATAAACTGCAGCAGACCATCATCGATGATGTGCGCCGTGCGCTGGCAGAAGATGTCGGCTCGGGCGATATTACCGCAGCGCTGATTCCCGCCGAACGCTGGGCCACCGCCACCATTCTGACCCGTGAAGCCGCCACCCTGTGCGGTACTGCCTGGGCCGACGAGGTATTCCGCCAGGTTGACCAGACGATCAAGGTGCAGTGGCTGTTCAAGGATGGCGAGGAGCTGCAGCCCGACCAGATATTCTGCAAGCTGAGCGGCCCCGCGCGCGGCTTGTTGACGGCCGAGCGCAGTGCAATGAATTTCATCCAGACACTCTCGGCGACCGCCACCCGCAGCCGCTATTTCGCCTCGCTGGTGGAAGGTACCTCGGTACGCCTGCTCGACACCCGCAAAACCTTGCCAGGCCTGCGCATGGCGCAAAAATACGCAGTGACCTGCGGCGGCTGCCACAACCACCGCATCGGCCTGTTCGATGCTTTTCTGATCAAGGAAAATCATATCGCCGCCTGCGGTGGCATTGCCGAAGCCGTCAGTCAGGCACGTAAACTGGCACCTGGCAAGCCGGTGGAGGTCGAGGTGGAAAACCTGGAAGAGATGCAGCAGGCCCTCAGCGCCGGCGCGGACATCATCATGCTGGATGAACTCAGCCATGATGATATGCGTGAGGCGGTAGCTCAGACCGCTGGGCGTGCATCCCTGGAAGCGTCCGGCGGCATCACCGAGAAAACCCTGCGCAGCGTGGCTGAAACCGGTGTTGATTTTATCTCCATCGGTACGTTGACCAAGGACATCAAGGCTGTGGATTTGTCTATGCGGTTGAGTATGTAGCTGGGCTTTTGCGGGTTAGGGCGCGTTATTGGATTCTGCATCTTCGGGGATGGTTTCAGCGCCCCTGCCCCGGTGCGTGGCACGCTCCTGGCCGTCCCTGGGGCTCGTCTGAGCACATCCCTGTGCTCAGACGGCCACACACCGGGGCAGGGGCGCTGAAACCGGATGACCGCTCAGCATCCTTCAACAGAACAACCCCCCTCACCAGTCCTCCTAACACCATCCATCTCGAATTTATCACTTGGGTTTTCTCTCAGAGCATGCATGCGCTTACTGGCGCAGCCTTCCAACGCCCCCTCCATGACCGTCTGAGCACAGGGACGTGCTCAGACGAGCCCCAGGGATGGCTGGTAGCGTGTCATGGAGGGGGCGTTGGAAGGCTGCGCCCACACCAATACCTGAGCAAACGAACACAATCACAAAATCCACCCACATCGAGTAGGGTGAGGCGTTGCCGCCCCATCCCTCTCACAGAACCGTACGTACGGGCCTCGTATACGGCTCATGTAAACATTTATCCCTAAATTACAGGGACACAGAGTCCTACTCTCTGAGTG
>Ga0163216_100331_pt1 | contig 90215 bp, 82 predicted proteins | sample SynspAceP_FD_167610 | JGI IMG/M metagenome (GOLD analysis project Ga0163216, IMG submission 167610) | Saline lake microbial communities from Ace Lake in Antarctica - Synechococcus sp. Ace-P (Illumina Assembly) | ecosystem: Environmental > Aquatic > Non-marine Saline and Alkaline > Saline ... | reverse complement strand
AGAGTCAGGCTACTCCATTGGGCATTCGGGGTGTGTGCCCGACTCAGAGAGTCAGGCTACTCCATTGGGCATTCGGGGTGTGTGCCCGACTCAGAGAGTCAGGCTACTCCATTGGGCATTCGGGGTGTGTGCCCGACTCAAAGAGTCAGGCTACTCCATTGGGCATTCGGGGTGTGTGCCCGACTCAGAGAGTCAGGCTACTCCATTGGGCATTCGGGGTGTGTGCCCGACTCAGAGAGTCAGGCTACTCCATTGGGCATTCGGGGTGTGTGCCCGACTCAAAGAGTCAGGCTACGGCGTTGGGCATTCGGGGTATGTGCCCGACTCAAAGAGTCAGGCTACGGCGTTGGGAGAATGGGGCGTTCGGCGAAATTGTCGAGCCAGGCAGCAGCGTAATACGGGGTCTGTGCCAGAGCCAGATTCGCCTTCAACGGGTTATCGACGATGTACCTACGAAACCGCGTCAGTTCTAGGGCGTCTCGAATAATTCGGTCGTAGGATTCGTGTTGCCAGAACCGAGGCTTGTTCTGGACCGGCCCCTGAGGCTGAAACCCTTGTGACTGATCCGCGAGCCATTTGCCAACCTGCCGGGAAGAATACTTCTTAATCGACCCCAGCAAGTCTTCGAGTTTCGAACCGTCGTGCGGAGTGACGATCGCGTGGACATGGTTGGGCATGACAACGTAGTCCCCGAGCGCGAATCGTATCCCATCAAAGAACTTCAACGCATCGGCAACGTGCTGGGCCGCGTCCGGGTACTGAAGCACACAGCTCCCATGACAGAGATCGACTTCCTCGTGCAGCATCATCGCTTGCTCTCGCTCGAATGCCCGACGCACCCCCTCGGAAATCGAAGCGTAGGCTTGATCGAATTGGTCTGGGGCGTTTTCTTTCATGGAACCCGAAAGCCCGTGTGCCTTCCACCAACGTTGGCGGATGTCGAGCCACTCGGCCAAGACCGATGCAGGAATCGAATCCGCCTGGCGAAAGGTGACGAAGTAGGTCGCTCCAGGCTGTCGCCAATGGGGAAGATTGCGAACATAGACCCGCATGGGTCCATTGGGATCAAAGGCGTGGAACTGCGGTGATTCGCAATGAGTCATTTGAGAGGCAACCCACCTGAAAGTAGCCTGACTCTTTGAGTCGGGCAGTGATGAAGTAGCCTGACTCTTTGAGTCGGGCAGCGGAAGCGTGTGTGCCTGACTCAAAGAGTCAGGCTACGATCAGCGTATCAGGAATTTACTCTCTCGTAGGCAACCCAAACGGAAACCGCCCTCATCAAAATCGATCGCACCGTCTCAACCGGAAGAATCGCTCCTCGACGGCTAACAGGAATTCAACTTTGCCTCCCGAAAAGAGGCGTTCCAGGTTAATGTATCGATTGTGATGAAATTAACCTCCATCCCGAGTCTCTACCGGAATCTGCGTCGCGGACGCGAGATCCTCGCTGTGCTGCGCCGCTACGGGTTGGCCGAGGGGTTCAGCCGGGCGCCCCGGTTGCCGTTTCGCAATTGGATCACCGATCGATCCGGCGTGCCGTTATCGCAGTACACCGGTGCCGAGCGGATTCGCATGGCGATCACCGAACTCGGCCCGACGTTCATCAAGGTCGGCCAAGTACTCGCGTCGCGTCCCGATTTGATCGGGATCGAAATTGCCGAGGAACTCAAAGGTCTCCGAGGCCGCGTTCGTCCCGATTCGGAGGAGCAAGTCCGAGCGACCTTGAAAGCGGAACTCGGCGACGATTTCGAAAAACACTTCGCCTCGATCGATTTCCAACCGCTCGCGACCGCATCGATCGGCCAAGTCCATCGGGCGGTGTTGCCGGACGGTCGCCGTGTTGTTTTGAAAGTCCAGCGAACCGGGATCGATCGGTTGATGCGGCAGGATCTGGAAGTGCTCGAAGGGCTCGCACAACTCGCCGCCCGCGTCGACACGTTGGCCGTGTGGGGGCCGCAAGAAATGGTCCGGCAATTGCGACCGATGGTCATGCACGAGCTAGATTTCAATCGCGAGCGTGGCAGTCTGAAACAGTTCGCACAAATGCTCGAATCCGATCGCAACGAGGTCGTCGTGCCCGGCGTGATCGATCGGTTGTGCAGCCGCCGGGTGTTGGTCATGGATGAAATGATCGGCGTGCCGCTGGCCAAACATTTTCAACGCGGCGAAGCCGAAACTAAAGGACCAAACGCTGCACCGGAGAATGGCAGTGCTGCACCGGAGAGAATAAGTGCATCGGTTGCCAAGCCGTCTAAGCCGTCCAAGCCTAAAACAACGCGGCCTGTGACGACTGATTTCGGCAGACGGATCGCCAAGACGTATTTGAAGATGGTTTTCGAGGACGGGTTCTTTCACGCCGACCCGCATCCGGGGAACCTGTTTTTGCTCGACGATGGTCGGCTCGGGATTTTGGATTTCGGGATGACGGGGCGGATCGATGAAACGTTGCGTGAGTCGATCGAAGAGATGTTGTTCGCGATTCATTCGGGCGATCGACGCTGTTTGACTCGATTGATTCGCGGCGTCGGCAACCCAAGATTGGATTTGGATCAGGCGGCACTCGAAATTGATGTGGCGGATTTTGTCGACACGTTCGGGCGGCAAACGCTCGACCGTTTTGATCTCGGCGGCGCACTCAATGAATTGACAGAGATCTTGCATCGCCATGGCATCTCGTTGCCCAACCAATCGGCGTTGTTGTTGAAGATGCTGATCTCGCTCGAAGGCACGCTGCGAGAACTCGACGTGCAATTCGATACGCTCGAGGTCGTACAAACCTACATGCGGCGGGTGATGCTGCGGCGATTGACTCCGAAGCGACGACTGCGCCAGGCTCGGCGGATCTATTTGGAGAACGAGGCGTTCCTCGAAGAGGCGCCCGAGCAGGTGCTCGCGGTATTGAACCAAGCCCGATTGGGACAACTCCAATTGCGACTTGATCCGAAACGGGTCACACCGGCGGTCAACCGGTTGGTCGTCGGGTTGATGGCCAGTGCGGTGTTTCTCGGCTCGTCGTTGTTACTCGCGTTCGAGGTTTCGCCCTTGCTGTTTCCCGAAACGCCCGTCGCCGGGATGGAGCGACTCAGCGTGTTGGGGCTGGTCGGCGTGGTGGCCAGCATGGCGGTGATGACGGCGTTGTTTCTGACGATTCTGCGCAGCGATCGCGATTGAGTCGTTCTGGCGAAAAGCGTGCGAGCCGTTTTAACGTTAGCCACGGTTCTGCCGTTACCTGACCGGGGTTGACTGAAGGAATTTGCTGCCAGGTTTGATTCCGTCCCCTTGTCGGCTTGTCCGACAGGAACGTGAGTTTTGAAATTAATAGGGTTGGCGTCCTATGAACGCTCCCCCGGCCAGCGTGTCTAGCAGGAAGCCAAGCTACTAATTTCAAAACTGTCGCCCCTGCCAGGCAAGCTGGCGGGGCGTCCCAAACGGCTCTTTCAAACGACAGCCTGCAGATGGAGTACGCAACGGATAGGATAACGAGAATCCTTTTCAACAATCATCAGTCATCCGAGCATCGAAACATGCCGGACGGGAGATTCCGGGATGCGTTCCATGCATTCACACGACGCGGCAAGTCGAGTTTGGTTCGCGTTAATGGCCATCGGCGTGTTGGTCGTCCCGTTCGCCGCGACATTGGCGTTGGCGGCAGAACCGTTGTCGTTCGATCGCCAACTTGCACCTTTGTTAACGCGCCGTTGTTTGAGTTGTCACAGCGGGTCGCAGCTCAAGGTTGGTTTGGATCTTTCGAGTCACGCGTCGACGATCGCCGGCGGCGAGAGCGACGAGCCGATCGTGGCAGGCGATCCGGACGCCAGTCTGTTGTGGCAGCGTGTCGACGAGGATGAGATGCCGCCGAAACATCCCTTGTCGAACGATGAGAAAACGCGGATCCGTTGTTGGATCGCCGAAGGGGCGCAGTGGGGAACCGATCCGATCGACCCGTTTCGTTTTTCATCGGATGATCGCGCTGGCTACGACTGGTGGGCACTCCAACCGGTGGAGGTGCCCGAGGTCCGATTGGCCGCGAAACGAATGGGATCGGTTTGTTTAAACGAAACTCGAATCGGCGGGACCGACGCCGGCCGAACCGGTCTCACCCCGTTTGCTATTACGCCGGTCGTACTTTGATTTGATCGGTCTGCCGCCGGTTTCAGCCGCGTCCAATGAGCAATCACCAACGCAAAACGGGCGCTGACGAGAGCAAACGTTGGGCATCGAAATCGATCTAGATTCGTTTGCAAAAATGACGACGTCTACCGAACCGTCGTCGATGCCTTGCTCGCCTCGCCGCACTACGGCGAGCGTTGGGCGAGGCATTGGCTCGATGTGATTCGGTTCGGCGAGAGTGTTACCAGTTCGCGGCGTTGATCGGTGGCGTGACGCAGGGAGAAAAAGAGCGGCAGGCAATCTCACTAAGATCCCCGGAAACGCAAAACGATTTTGCCGGTGTGGCTCATGTGATTGTTCCCAAACAACCGCCCGCGTGTCCGAGCCATGCCGAGTTGCTCGTTCGGTTGTGCGTTCGGTTCGGCCAGGGCGATTGGAAACTCAAAGGCATACACCGGTGCAATCGCTGTCGCTGATCAACAATCCGCTCGTTGAGAATTGCGGGCAGCGTTTGGCCGAGCGGCCCAGGGGAAACTCAGCCGTGGGCGAGACCACCATCCCCAGGGTTTTACGAACGTGCTCGTCGGCGGCGGTCTCCGGCCCGGGATCGCATTCGGAGCCACCGATGAAATCGGATATTCGGCGGTCGAAAAGCCGGTTGCCATCTACGACATGCGCGCCACCGTCTAGCACCTGATGGGAATCGATCACGAAAGGCTCACCTTTTATCACAATGGGATTCAGCGTCGGCTGACGAATGTTCACGGGACCGTGGTGCGAGAGATCTTGCCGGATTCCGTGAAATTCGGATGAAGGTAGTGGCAGAAAATGACGAGGCAGGAACTATTGGACTTCCTGGCAGAGGGGTTCGCCGTGTACACTACTGGCGTGCGGCGGGAAACCAATCCGCCACCGATCTGCAGTTAAGAGCGAAGAATACCGAAAAAACGTCATAACGCGAAATAGGCGACAACGCTGGTAAAAGTCCGGTTGAGACTGCGGGTTTGGCGGGGGTGGCGTAGAATGTTCACCAATCCCTCTTGCGATTTCTCTTCAGATCCGATTCAATCCGTTATCGCACTTGAGCAATCAGGTAGGCGTTTGCGTTGCTTGCCCCGCAGCGTTGCTTATCTGATCGGCGGTCCTGTGGGGGTGCTCTTGTGCCCCTTGTGTCACCCTCGCAGGTCGCCTCTTTTTAAACCGGAACAATGTGTCCTGGCGAGACACCGGCCAGACGCCTACGCCTTTGGGAGGAAACTATCTTTTCCGCAATGAGAGTGGATGAAATGTTAGACACCGAGCGGGCCGTTCGTAAGCGTTATACCGATGCGGCCCAACAACGGGAGGCAGCGTTGTGTTGCCCGGTAGATTACGACGCGAAATATCTCAAAGTGATCCCGCCGGAAGTGATCGATCGCGATTACGGTTGCGGTGATCCGTCGAAGCATGTCCGAGTGGGCGAGACCGTGCTCGATCTCGGCAGCGGTAGCGGCAAAATTTGTTTTATCGCCTCTCAGGTTGTCGGTTCGAACGGACGCGTGATCGGCGTGGACCTGAACGACGAGATGCTCGACCTGGCCCGTCGCTCGCAACCCGCCGTCGCCGCCGCGATCGGGCACGACAATGTGACGTTTCACAAAGGCAAAATCCAAGATTTATCGGTCGATCGCGACGAGGTCGAGCGGTACCTTGCCGAGCACCCGGTCACGAACGACGCGAGTCTTCGCGAGCTGGAATCTTTCCTGGCTGAAATGCGAGTCAGCCGAGCGATGATCCCCGATGAATCGATCGACGTCGTCGTTAGCAATTGTGTGCTCAATCTCGTCGACGCGGCCGAAAAGGAAGTTTTGTTCGACGAGATTTTTCGGGTGCTACGCCCCGGTGGCCGAGCGGTGATCAGCGACATTGTCTCCGACGATTCGGTTCCTGAAGAACTGCAATCCGACCCCGAATTATGGAGCGGTTGCATTTCCGGAGCATTGGAGAGGTTAAATTTCCTCGCCGCGTTCGAGCAGTCGGGGTTTGTCGACATTCGGTTGGCGAGTTTACAGGAGCAGCCCTGGCAGGTCGTCGAGGAAATCGCGTTTCGCTCGGCAACCGTGATCGCGTATCGTCCTCATTTGATCAGCGAGGGCGAGGGATTCGCCGCACAGACGGAGGAGTTTTTGAGCACCTGCGGCGACGAAAACCGGGTCTACCAAGGCCCTTTCAAATACGTCGTCGATGATGACGGACGGATGTACACGCGAGGGGAGACCTGTGAAGGAGCACTCGCTCAGGCCGCCGGTCGCGAATCGGTTGCTGACCAATTCGCCACCTACTCATCGGGGCCACTTTCATCGGGGCCACTTTCATCGGGGCCACTTTCATCGGGGCCACTTTCATCGGGGCCAAGCGATTCACCGAGGCCAGACCAATCTGTCCGGACGCCGTTCTCGTTACCGAGCGTTGGCGACGACTGCTGCTCCGATGGCGGATGCTGCTGATTTTTCATTTCACACTTTTAACCACCGTTGCACTATCCTAGTGATTGACGGGCACGAGACCCCTACTCGTTTGCCTATGAAAGAGAATCCGGTCGACGGCATCCCCAAGGCCGGATAACAATCACTCCGTCCCGCTTGTACGTCAATGACGAAGACCATCGCCTACGATTTTTTAGAGCCGCCGACGCAACCGGGTGACATCGGGATGCTCGGTTCGTATCGAATTTTGGGCGAACTCGGTCGGGGCGGGATGGGTTACGTTTTTCGCGCCGAGGACACGGTGCTCGAACGCCCGGTCGCGTTGAAGGTGATGAACAAAAGAATCGCCTCGACGCCCAACAGCCGCGACCGGTTTTTGCAAGAGGCCCGAGCGATGGCCGCCGTCCACCATGACAACGTGGTGGTGATTTTCGAAGTCGGCACGCACGAAGGCACGCCCTTCATGGCCATGGAGATGCTCCGTGGCGAGACGCTCGAAGCGGTCAACGGGAAGAAAGAGGGCCGCGATTACGAACGGGTGATCGAATACGCCCGGCAAATCGCTCGCGGTCTCGCCGCCGCTCACGCCAAAGGCATCGTCCACCGCGACATCAAACCGGCGAACATTTGGGTCGAAGAGGGCAGCGGCCGAATCAAGATTCTCGACTTCGGTCTGGCACTCGCCCAATCACCTGACACGGACGCCGCCGGAGTCGGTGCGGTGTGTGGAACGCCCGGATATCTCACGCCCGAGCAGGCCCGCAGTGATCCCCTCGATGACCGCAGCGATTTGTACAGCCTCGGCGTCGTGCTCTATGAAATGTGTACGGGACGATTGCCGACGCAGCAATCCGCGATCGCCGAACAACTCGTCGCCCTGCTCACCGGCAGCCCGCAACCGCTGCGCGAACTCAACCCCGAAATCCCGCAACCGCTCGCCGACCTGATTCACGGATTGCTCGCCAAGGAGCCTCTCGATCGTCCCGCCACGGCCCTGATACTCGACAAAGAGTTAATCAAGGTCGCCCACGAATGTGAAGCGAAATCGGAGACCGCGCTTTCACTCAACAAACTGCAAGAGAGTTTGAAAGAGGTCGTCAGTAAAAAAGACGAGCCCGCACCGGCGGCTCCCAAGGCGGCCCCGGCGATCGCCATGCCCGCATTCGATCCGCTGCCCGCTGCCGCCCCGGCCGCGTTCCCAGCCGCCCCAAAGCCGCAACCCGGGACGCTGCGACGGGCCGGTGTCGCCGCCCCAGGGGCACGCCGCAAACCACTTGCCCCGCCTGAAAAAACGCCCGTCAGTCCCGTCGTATGGGCCGGCGGAGGCGTCTTGGCCACGCTGCTGCTCGGGCTCGGAAGCGTGTGGCTCTTCATCCTCCCGAAACAAGCCGGCAACACCCTCGTCTCCCCGATCGCGTCGCAACCCGGCAACTCGATCGCCCCTACGAACCCAAACCCCTCCAATCCAACGCCTGATCCCTCCCCACGCCAAGCCGATCAGTCAGAAAAAGCGGAAGCCGAACGCCAAGCCGAACAAGAACGTCAGGCCGAAAGCAACCCAATGAAAGCCGAGAGGCAAGCAAGCGGCGAAAACGCCACACCCACGCCAATGCCCGATGACATAGCTTCCGAAATGATCCCCGACGCGAGAATGATGCCCGACGCTGAAATGATGCCTGACGCTGAAATGATGCCCGATGGCGAATCGCCTGAGGACGCTTTTGATAACTCGCCAACGGATTTAGCTGCTCAAAACAATCCCATCGTCGCGACCGAGCGGCTATCGATCGGCACTTCGGTCGGCATCGGGGCCGATTCCACCGTCCGCGCCGAAGGCGACACGCCCCAGGGTCTGAAAGCAATTCTTTTCGTTCAACGAAGCGTCCAGGGCGAAGACCGGCAGCACATCCACTTGCGTTTTGAACTGCCACCGGCCGAACACCGCGGCGCGATCCGGCAGGCCGCGATCGTGCTCCAATACCTACCGGCACAAGACAACGGCGACGTCACGCTTCAAATTTTTGGCTATGCCGCACCGGGAGCCGAACGATGGGTCGAGGACAAAGAAAAAGGCACGCCGATTCTATGGAGAAACTCGATTTCCAAAACCGGTTTGGACTCCCTCCCTCAACTCGCGATCGGCGAGAAGGGTCACGCGGCATCGGCGGAGCAAGATCAAGTGACTTTCCGTAGCGACGAACTCACCGAGTTTGTCAAAAACGCCGAAGAAAAATCCGCCAGCTTTGTTGTCTCCGGTGGAGATGCCGAAGGGGTCGCGATCCGGTTTTACAGCAAAGAACGCAGCGAGGCATTGGCCCCGACGCTCTGGCTGATGGTGGCGACGGACGAGGAATGAGGTTCAAGTCGAGGCTGGCAGCTTCCGCCGAACGTACGTTAGCCTTTCTAGGCTGACATCCAGGGGTGTCAGGCTTTTTAGCCTGCTCACACCCCACAACTCAAAAGCTAACGAACTCCACCAACGATTCCAGCAACCGCCGAATCTCCGGTTCGCCGCCGAAGCGCATTCCGAGTTTCTCGATCTTGTTCGTCTCCATCTCTCGCGCCGACGTTTTCGGTTGCCCCGTCAATTTTGATTGACTCGCGGTGAGCTCGCCGATCATCTCCGCGATTCGGTGCGTGCTATAAAACCCTGATGTGCAATTGAACGTCTGCCCCGCGATCGCGTTTTCGGTGCTCAGCAGCAACTCAATCGCCCGTGCCAGATCATCGACCAGGACGACCTTCGAGCCGCCGCTGACGTCAACGCTCTCCTGCCGCATCATCGCCCGAACCAAATCGAACCATTTCGATTTTTCGACAGGATCGTCGACGCCCACAATTGAGGGTGGACGCAGGGTCGCGATCTCCAGTCGCCCGGACAAACCGTAGGCGTGAACCAGGGTTTCCACCGACGCTTTGCTCGCCCCGTACAACGAACCGGGCCACAACGGATGGCGTTCATCGAGCGGCAGGTCCTCGGCGACGTTTTGATGCACCGCGCCGGACGAGATGAAAACGAAGCGCCCGGTCCCGGCCCGTTCGGCCGCATCAATTAAACGCAACGAACCGAGCACGTTAGTTTGGAAATAGACCACAGGGTCACTCGGTTCCGTCATGAAACTGTCGCCGCTGCGTGACAGCGCCGTGTGAACCACGCCCTCGCACCCCTCGACGAGACGATCGGCAGAATCGGCATCATCGAGGTCACCACGCACCCACTCGACGGCCTCCGATTCAGCCCCGTTCCATTCCGGTTTTTCATCGCCTCGGTACCACGCCCGCACCTCGTGGCCGCCGCGAACGAGCCGCCCGAGGGTGTGTCGTCCGACGAATCCGGTGGCTCCGGTCAAGGCAATACGCATGTGCTAAGATCACGAAAGGAGGGTCGATGGGTTTTAGACGGGATTACTGCGGCGATGAGCAACATTCGTGCCATTTCGCCTAGTGATACGTCGACGCACCCACTAGAACTAGAGCGACATGTTAAGCGTTTTTCCTGCCGCCGTCAGTTCTGATCGAAAGTCCGTTCCCTTGTCCCCCCCCTCCTCCACCTTGACGAATCCCGCCTCCACCCCCGCTCGGGCCACCCGCGAAGACATTCGCAACGTCGTTATCATCGCCCACGTCGATCACGGGAAAACCACCCTGGTCGATTGTCTGCTGCGCCAAAGCGGTGAGTACCGGGACACCGAACTCAAGGGGGAGTGCATCCTCGACTCCAACGACCTCGAACGCGAACGCGGCATCACGATTCTCGCGAAGAACATCGCAATTCCCTATCGCGGGATCAAAATCAACTTGATCGACACCCCCGGGCACGCGGATTTCGGCGGTGAGGTCGAACGAGTCGTGAGAATGGCCGACGGGTGTTTGGTGCTTGTTGACGCCGCCGAAGGCCCGATGCCGCAAACCCGCTTCGTGCTCGAAAAAGCCTTGCAGGCGGGCTGCAAACCGATTGTCGTCGTCAACAAAGTCGACCGCCCCGACGGACGACCCGATGAAGCACTCGACGAGGCACTCGAATTGCTCGCCGATCTCGGTGGCGAAGAACAACTCGACGACGTCGGCTTCGTCTTTACCAGCGCCAAACAAGGTTTCGCGACGACCGATCACACCGTGCGAACGGACAACATGCTGCCGCTGCTCGACCTCCTCGTCGATCATCTGCCCGGACCGACGATCGACCCGGACTCCGATTTCCAAATGATGGTAACGACGCTGGACTGGAGCGAGTACGTCGGCCGGATCGCGATCGGACGCATTAACGCGGGCACGATCAACGCCGGTGAATCGTTTGACTTGCACTGCATCAATGCCGCCGGCGAACCGATCAAACGCAAAGTCAAACCGTCGAATTTGTATCTGTTCAATAACCTCGGGCGGGTCGTCGCCGAATCCGCATCGGCCGGCGACATCATCGCTATCGAAGGACTCGATGACGTCGAAATCGGTGACACGATGACCGCCACGGACGCGAACAACCCGTTGCCCCGATTGAAGGTCGACGAACCGACACTCGAAATGGTGTTCAGCGTCAATTCCTCACCCATGGCCGGACGCGAAGGCAAGTACGTCACCACACGCCAAATCAAATCGCGTCTCGAAAAAGAACTCGAACGCAACGTCGCGCTCCGCGTCAACATGATCGAAGGCACCGAGACCTACGCTGTTGCCGGACGCGGCGTGTTGCACCTCTCCATCCTGATCGAAACGATGCGACGTGAAGGGTTCGAACTCAGCGTCGGCAAACCTCGCGTGGTTTTCAAAACGATCGACGGCAAGAAACACGAACCGTTCGAAACCCTCCGAGTCGAAGTCCCCACCGACGTGATGGGCCCGGTCATGGAACTCGTCGGCCATCGCCGCGGACAACTCGAAGAGATGAAACAACGCGGCGAATACAGCCTGTTGAAATTCATCGTTCCGTCGCGTGGATTGATCGGGTTGCGAACCCGGTTGCTCAACTCCACCCGCGGTACCGCGATCATTCACCACCGATTCGAGAGTTACCGCCCCGTCGAAGGCGAAGTGCCACGGCGAGCCAACGGTGTGTTGATCTCCATGACCGGCGGCAAAACAATGCCCTTTGCGTTATTCGCATTGCAGGACCGCAGTGACCTGTTCGTGCCCGCAGGCACCGAAGTCTACGAAGGCATGATCGTCGGCGAGAACGCACGCGACGGTGACATGGTCGTCAACCCATCACGTGAAAAGAAACTCACGAACATGCGTGCCAGCGGCAGTGACGAAAACGTGATCCTCAAACCGCCACGCGATATGTCGCTCGAAGCGGCCCTCGAGTACATCGAAGACGATGAACTCGTCGAGATCACGCCCTTGTCAATCCGGTTGCGGAAAATGTCACTCAAAGAAAGCGAACGTCGCCGCAAAGGTCGTAACGCTTGATCCGCACTGACGCCGCATCGAAGCCAATCGCGTTCGAATTGTCCATGATCCGACATGCCGAAAGCGAAAACAACGCCAAACCGGTTTATCAGCGAGTCAACGACCCCGGCATCACTCGCCGTGGTCGTTTGCAAGCCGAGCATCTCGCCGAGTGGATGAAAGCGTTGCCGGTTGACGTGCTCATCACCAGCCCCTTTCGCCGAACGTTGCTGACCGCCGAAGCGATCCTGGCCCGGCGAATTCTGCCCGTTCAGGTTTGGCACGACGTGTTCGAAAGTGGCGGTTGCTACGACGGATACGAACCCGCGACGTTCACCGGCGCCGCGGGCATGAGCCGCCAACAGATCCAGAATTTCTTTGTTCGAGAATTCGCCCTCGTCGCTGCCAAATCGTTGCAATCCACCGGTGGAAATCGATCCGAATCGGGCGCTCGCGATACCACGGATCTCGACTTGGTCATCGATCCCGAAATCGACAGCGATGGATGGTGGAAAGGTCGCCCACGGGAAGACATCGATGCAACGCGGTTGCGAGCTGAAATAGTCACGCGACGTTTAGTCGAGTCTTTCTCCGGCACCGGTCAAAGCATCGCACTGGTGATTCACGCCGATTTCAAACGGGAGTTACTGCGAGTGATCTTGCGGGATGTGCTTTGCATGGATGCCGTCGGAGCGATCGCGAACGCCTCGCTCACCACGCTCGGCTATCAGGCTGACGGCACCTGGCAACTCCGGTCTCTCAACAGCGTCACGCACCTACCACCGCGATTGATCACCGGCGTGCCGTCCTAACTGGACATCGGAGCATTGGAACAATGAATTACGCTCGGAGAGCCGAGCGACAATCCACACACCGTCAATCATCAGGGTGCCATTTCCGAAAGGGTGCAAAACGTTGCTTTCCTAGCTTTGTGAAAGCCGCACGGCCTCTCACTGCCCGACGGCTTCAATGAGCGACCGAACCCAACGGTTCGATCGTGACGGCCATCACGATCGGCGCCGAACGGTCCTCTCCTTTGACGAACTCAATCGTTTCAATTGAACCCTGACGTTTCGGCGTGACAGCGAGGTAACGCAGTTGTTGTCCACCGAGAGCGAACGCGAATTCACTTTCGGGGACATCAACGCGGCGAATGTAGTCCGCGAAGTGGACCGCGTTTCGCAATTCGTGGTCTTCCGTTTTGCCATCGGCATAACGCAATCGCACAATCATCGAAACGGTCTTCTCATTGCCGAACGAGAACCCCCATCCACTCACACCGCTGAGCAAATGGATCGCTTTGGCAGGCGTGTTGCAGGGCATCGATACCGAGCGTGGCATCTGGGCCGAGGTCGGTGAGTTCGGCCCGTGCAGCAAAATGAGGTTCGGTTTCGTCTTGCCCATCGGATCCACGAACACGAACGGAATGTCATTGAACTGCTTCGGTTTCCAATCGGAAAAAACCATCCGGTCGGGACCGTTGTCGCCGTCACTGAAAAGTCCCTTGGTGCTGATTGCGGTCGCCACTCGGTCCAGCGGCACGGGGACGTAACGGCCTTTTTGAGTCAAGAATTCCAACAGGTCCGTCATCGCGGTCGGGTTGATCGCACTTTCGAAACCCTCGGGCATGACCGACTTGGCCGACATCACGAGTTCTTCAATATCCTCCCGCAGCACGCTTTGTTTTTTACCTTGGGTATCGAACAACTCGATCGCGGTTTTCGATTCCGACGCGAGCATCCCGTTGAGCACCACGCCGTCGAGGGTGAGCACGGTGTAGGCGCGAAAGTTGCCTTCGACATTGCGGCTCGGATCGAGAATATGCGTCAGCAATTCGTTCTTCGGGTGAACCGCCATGCCGGTCAAATTGGGACCGACCTCGACGCCGATTTCACCATGAATGTGGCATTTCGAGCAATGTTCTTTGTAGACGGCGAGTCCTACCCCTGCGTCGCCGGTTTGCCGAGCCGTGGCGATGTATTCATCGAGTACTTTTTGACGATCGACGTTGAGTATCGCACCGCCACCGGCCATCATTTCGCTGGCCCGTTTTCGCACCTCCTCGCTGGGGTGCGACGCGAGTGATTGACGTTGATCGAGGGCGAGTTCGTCCAATCGCATGTCGCCGTTTTCGATTCCCCGGATCAATGCCATCGTCGAGGCCGGGCGTTTGAGCAACTGCACGATCGCGGCCTGTTTGAGCGTGGGCGTCATCGCGGCGAGTTTGCCGATCAGTTCCTCGCCCGCGCCATCCCACTGGCTCGTGCCGACAGCCCGAATGATTTCCAGCGAAACCGAGGGCGGCGTTTGCGGGCTGACTTCGTCGAGCAATTCACGCACGACATCGGCGTCCTCTCGCATGAACGCGACCGCCTGACGTGCCGCCGCGATGCGTGATTCATCGGAGGCATCTTCGTCTGCGACCGTTGCAATCAACTCGTCGGCGATTTCCTTTTGATAGCGGGCAAATTTTTCGCTGCCCCACTGCGTGACGAGGTTCACGAACACGCCTTGAGAACCCGGCGACAACCGATCAAACGTGGTCTTCAAATCGGTCTCGATCGTCTCGGTCAGAGTGACCGACCGATCGGCTTTCCATCCCCGGCTCAAACCGGTCAACACCGCGTCGAGAACCCGCGGTGAGGCGTCGCCCAATGACGCCAGCATGGCCGCCGCATCGACGGCCTCGTCACCACGCGCGTAATGATCGGCAACGAGCGAAATGATTTCATCCATACGACCGGGAAACGTTTCGACCGATGCGAGTGAGGATAAAAACTCGCCGCTGTGGTTTGCTGCGGCGCTCGTCAGTGCATCCGGCATCCAACGATCGGACATGTCCACCGGGTTCGCTGCGACGGTTAACAACGCGGCCGCGCCGGCATCACTCGAGGGTAAATCGGCGAGCGCCAACAGGGCCGCGAGTCGCACATGCGAATCACGATCACGAATCAAATCGGTCGCGAGCAACGCGTCGACCGAGGCCGGAGCATTCGGCAGAACGGCAACCGCGTTTCGGCGCACGCCCGCCGACGGATGCCGCAGCGCCGAATAGACCGCCGCAGTGACCGAGGGATCCGAATCGTCCGAAATATCGAGCAGCCCGAGACCGTGCAACGTCCACAACGCGTGAATCGCGCCGACGTTCAAACCGATCGCATCGGTGTCCGTGTTTTCAACCAGAGCGATCAGGGCATTCACCACGTCGCGAGTCTCCCGTTCGACGAGTAAACGTTGAGCGTGTTTGCGGACCAACATGGTCGGGTTATTGAGCGCCGCGACGAGTTCGGCAGGAGACGCTTTCGACAAATCGGGAACCGGTTTCGATTCCGATGAATCGGCGACGACGCGGTAAATCCGCCCGTGCTTTTTATCACGCAGTTTGGTTTCGTAGGCGGCTCCTTTGCCGGTTTTGAAACCCTGCGGCGTCGGGTTGTGTTGGACAATGTAGTTGTACCAATCGATCACCCAAACCTGCCCGTCCGGCCCGACCTCGGCCATGATCGGCGCCGTCCATTCGTCGTCGCTGGCGAGCAAATTGAACGGACTCGTCGAACTGTAGTCGCTGCCCTTGCCACGCAATACGAACGAACCGACGAGGTGTCCGGTGGGACCGTTGACGAACGCGACCCGGTTCCAAAATTGCTGTGGATATTCGCGTGCGGTGTACAACGAGTGACCCGCCGCCGCGGTGTACCCGCCGTGATGATCGACCTGGCGAACCTTGTCCGTGATCGGTTCGAACCGGTTCGAATCCGCGATCGACGACAACGTCAGAGATGGCGTCCAACCTCGCACGGATTCGTAATACCGGTTCGGAATCGGCATGTAGATGCTGGGGTTGCCGTTGGCCGTCGAACCGAAGATCAATCCCTCTTCACTGATCCCCAGACCCCAGGTGTTGTTGTTCGTCGAGCGGATGAACTCGATTTGCGAACCGTCGGGTTTCATGCGGAAGAACCCCATGCGGAACCGTTGCTTCGGCGCGTCGGCATTGGTTTGCGAATTCGGTTGGGAATCGTTGTACCCTTGCATCGCCCAGATCCAGTTATCGAGTCCGTACTGGAAATTACTGACGCCGCCGTGGGTGTCGCCGAGTTGCCAGTTGGTGACGAGTTCGGTTCGTTGATCGGACACGTCATCGCCATCGGTGTCTTCGAGGAACAACGTTCGCGTGGCGTCTTGGACGATCACGCCGCCGTGGGAGAACGTGATACTCGTCGGGATACTGAGTTCTTCAGCGAACACCGTGAACGTGTCCGCACGCCCGTCGCCGTCGCTGTCTTCGCAGATTCGAATTCGGTCGCGGCCTTCGCCTCGTGGTTGAAGTTCGTTGGGATAGTCCAGCGTTTCGGCGACCCACAATCGGCCACGTTCATCCCAAGCCATGCAGATCGGTTTGCCCTGGAGGAGCGGTTCGCTGACAAACAGCTCGACATGAAACCCCTGGGGCACGACGAGGTGTTTCATCGACTCGTCCGGTTCGAGCGGTTTCTGCATCGAACTGAGCGGTTTGCCTTGCGTGCCCCATTTTTTCGTCGGTTGGTAATTGGGGATCTCGCTGCCCACGTCAACGTACTCGAACGCCTTCAATCCTTCGGGCATCACGTTCATTGCCGGAATGTCAAAGGGCGCATCGGCGACGTAATCACCGGCCTCGGCGGGATCGCGGTGCGTGACCCAGAGGACGCCCCGCTCGACGAGATTTTGGAAACCGGGATGCGTCCACGTTCGCGAGTCATGTCCCCACGCGGTGTAGAACACGCGGCCCGCGCCTTGGGTTCGGACCCACGTCCACGGTTCGCGGCCCTCCGCATCGGCCCGGTACTCCAACACCGTGCGATCGACGTCGTTGTGCAAATGATGCACGTAGGTTTCGTCCCAACTTTCAAATCCGGCGTAACCGTCCGTCAATTCGTGGTCCGGTTGAGCCACGTCGGTACGGAACACGCCGGTGCCGTGACGTCGGAACTGGGCACCCATCAACGCGACGAGTTCGGGACGGTTGCGGAAACAAAAACTCGCGCAGTGCAACGGCACAAACCCACCGCCCTCGGTGACGTACTTCAAAATCGCATCGGCGTATTTTTGATCGATCGCGTCGATATTCGCGTACACCGCCAACGCGTCGTATCGTTTCAGGTTTTCGAGGTTCATGTCCGACACGTCGTCGGTGTAGGTCATGTCGATGCCGCGTGCCGCGAACGTCGGGGCGAGTTCTTGGAACCGAGGTTGCGGTTGATGATGACCGTTATCGCCGAGGAACAAAACCTGAATCGGCGAGTCCGCCGAAACGTTGGCAATGGCGGCGGAAACGGTGCAGACGATCCCGAACAGGAACGCGAGCGTGCGTGGGCAGGGAAGCGGCATATCGGTGGGAGTGGTTAAGAGGGAAGTGGGTAGGGTTTCAACAAATCAGCCGGTTTGGTGCTATTTCGACTGTTGGTCGAATCGTTTTCACGAGAATAACGAGACAATACAAGCCCGACACGCTAGCGAGTGCATCCTGTCCTTCACTCGCTTGCGCGTCGGGCTTGTAAATCGACAGCCCGCTAGCGGTCTGTCGATTTAATCGTTTTTACGCCAGCAAAGATTAGCCGATGGGCGTTAGCCCCGGTTGCCGGTGTGATAACCGGGGCTAACGCCCATCGGCTAACTAAATCGACAGCCCGCTAGCCACGGTTATTCGGGAAACCGAAAGCCGAACAACGGTTCCCCATTGTAGCTGAAATCGTCCGCAAGTCCGTAGCAGACGACTTCCGATTGCTCACCGAAATCGAACGAATAGGGCGCTTCCCAATAGAAAAACCGCAAATCCCGCGTACCGCTCGAACCACTCCAGGCACTTGGAATGAGACAAGACACTCTCCCTCTCTCCCACCAACGGGATTCAAAATGTTTCCTACTCTGCTGGCCTGCAACATGGGCGATCTCGGCGGATTGTTCTTGATGCTCGCCGATGTCGCCGTGATGACGTTGACCGGCATCGTCGCCAGCGTGGTGTTCATGACGCAGTTTTCGATGGGCCGAGCTTTTTCGAATTCTGGCCTGGTCGCGCGGGTGCTTACCTGTCTCTTTTTATTCGCGCCCGCACGCGGGATGGGAATCACGGCCATCGGATGAGTTAGACTCAGGGGAATCGAAACTCTGCCTCTCAATTCATCCGGAATTTGACTTTGACCTCCATCGCCAAGCCCGCGATCGAACCCTCCACCGCGCCGTCATTGTTGGCTGCCGCTCGGGACGGGCAGCCCGACGCGTGGCAGCGCTTCGTGCATCTCTACGGGCCGCTCGTCTATCGCTGGGTCCGCCGCTCGGGGATGCAGAGCAGTGACGCCGCCGATGTGACCCAAGACGTTTTGATGTCGGTCTCGAAAGATCTCGCCGCATTCGATCCGTCGCGTCCCGATGCCAAATTTCGTGGCTGGTTGTGGACGATCACGCGGCGGCGGATCGCCGATGCGGTGCGGGCGCGGCCTGACGAAAAACCCGCAGGGTCGCAAATCAATCAGTGGCCCGCGATCGATCCTACCCGTGATTTCACGAAAGATTCGTCTCTCCATCCGCCCACCGACGCGGCTACGGATCGCAAAACGTTACTCGTCCGAGCCGTCGCGATTTACCGAGACCGTTTCGATCCGAAAACCTGGAACGCGTTCTGGGCCACCGTCGTCGAAGGCCGGGAACCCGACGAGGTCGCCGCAACACTCGGGATGAACCGATGGAGCGTGTACAAAGCACGGGCCCGAATTCTGCAACGATTACGTACCGAGCTGGCGGGATTGTTGGACGAGGACCCATGATCCTAACCCGACGCGTGCAAGACGTAGCCTGACTCTCCGAGTCGGGCGTGAAAGAGCCAAAAAAACTCGACTCAGAAAGTCGAACTACGCAAAAACGCAATCACTGGCGTAGTGGACGAGGCTACGAGTCCCTAGCACTCCGGGAATCACAGGGACTCGTAGCCTCGTCCACTACCATTCAGCGCGTCTCATTGTTTCGCTGTTACTTAACGAGGAATTTCCCTGCCAACGTGTCCAATGACTTACGAAGGAACGGGGGAACGACTCGGTTCTCTCCTCTGCCTCGCGAAAAAGCAACAATCATGATTGCCACCCATCTCTCCGACGACGATCTGGCCGACTTCCTCACCGGACGTTTACCGGCGGACCGGTTCGAACATCTGATGCAGCATTTAGACGAGTGCGGCGAGTGCCAACAACGGGCATCCCGCTCGACGAGCGACGATTCTTTGGCCGGTGTTCTGGCCGCCGGCGTGAAAGATTCGCACGACCCGGTGTTGGCGGAGGCGGATTGCCAAGCCGCGATTTTCCACGCCGCCGGGTCGCCCGAAATGCGACTCGACCGCGTCTTGCCCCCGATCGAAACCCTCGGCCCCTACCGATTGATCCGGCCGCTCGGTCGCGGCGGCATGGGAGCCGTCTACCTCGCCGAACACGCCCGATTGCGAAAACAGGTCGCAATCAAACTGCTGCCTCGCCAGCACGGTTTTGACCCAAACTGGGTCGGACGTTTTCAGCGAGAAATGCAAGCCATCGCCAGCCTCTCGCATCCGGGGATCATCACCGCCACCGACGCCGGTGAGACCAATGGCTGGCATTACCTCGTGATGGAATACCTCGACGGATTGGATTTGGCCGCGATCGTCGGACGCGTCGGACCGCTCGACGCCGGTGTCGCCGCGTCGATCATGCGCGACGTCTGCGACGCACTCGCCGTCGTCCATCACGCCGGTCTGGTCCACCGCGACATCAAACCCTCCAACATCATGCTGACGCGTGACGGAACGGTCAAATTACTGGACCTGGGATTGGTGCTGGATCAACGCGAATCGATCGTCGACGATCGCCTGACCACGGTCGGCCACGTGCTCGGCACACTCGCCTTCGCCGCCCCGGAGCAATTGTCTCATGAACCGACCGTCGACGCCCGCGCGGATCTCTACGCCGTCGGCGCGACGTTATTTCAATTGGTCACCGGTCGCACTCCCCACACGTCCGATCGTGGCATCGGCCCGCTGGTCATTGAAAAAACGTCCAAGCCGGCCGCCTCATTACATAGCGTTGCACCGGAGACACCTGATGAATTAAACGCATTGGTCGCCGATCTTTTGCAACGCGATCCCGCCGAGCGTCCTGCGGGAGCCGAAGACGTCGCCCGCCGATTGGATTTTGTCGCGATCAACGGTAAGAACCGATCGCTCGTCGGCAAAGCGATGCGAGCCACGGGGTTAGACAACAAAAACACCTCCGGTTCCATGGTGGGCTACCCAGTCCTCCCGCCACCACTGCCGCCGAGTGGACGTGCTTGGAAATGGATCGCTGCGGGTGGCATCTCCATCGGGCTACTCATCCTCGCGACCGTCATCACGATTCAGTTCAACGACGCAACGGTGCAGATCGAAACGGATGACCCGGATATTAAAATCACGGTAGCGGAAAGGGAGCAGCAACCGAGTACCGAACCCAACACGGAACTCGGCGTTGTCGAAATCGAACCACCTCCGGAAAAATCCAAACCTCAAAAACTATTCAAAGGCAAAACGCTTGGCGAGTGGGCCGATCTGATGTTGATCGAGCGCGATGTCGACACGCTCGGCGATGCGATGAGGGCGGTGGCGAATTTGGCGGACGCCGAAGACGTCACCGAAGCCCAATCGTTGCTAATCGCCGCCCGACGTTTCGGTGGTTGGTCGTCCAGCGATAAATCAAGTGATCCGTCGCTGCGTTTCATGCACGCTCTTCATGATGCGGTCGCAACGAAGTGGATGTGGCGACCGGGGATCGATGCGATCAACAACGAGTTGCCCGCAGGCAATGAAAACAGCCGCGCCGCCGCGTTGTGGTTGCTGCGATATTTCATTGGACACTCCAATCAAGAGGCGGAACTGCTGGTCTGGCTTGAAGAACCGGGGAACCGATCGATCGCGTTCCGGCTTCATCAAAATCTCCAGAAACTGCTGCGGAACGGTGAACTCGAAAACGAAATGAGTCTTTCGGTAGCTCAGCATTTATCGCTCGTCCTGGCAATCGCGTTGGACGCTCCGATAGAAGAGGAACCGGGCCTCCGCGACACACTCCAGCAAATGATTACTCAAACGGAGTCCACTGTCAGCGCCGCCGAACGACTCGATCAAAAGTGGTCAACCGGATCGGACCCGATCACCCTGCCGGAGATGACACCGGAGCAATTCGTCGCCGCCACACGTTTGAACATGGACATTCCCGTTTCGCTAGCTGCGGCAATGCTGACCACCTTGGGGAAGCCTAACTTTCGAGCCGAACGTGTCCGCGCTATTCGGGGAATGCTCGATTCTGAACCGCAGCAAGCGTCCGACTCATTACTGGCGGGATTGTCGCTGAATTTCAGCGAACCTTTCAGTAATGGAGGCTCATTCGATCAGCTAATGATGAGCCAACCGAATTTTTGGATGGAGGTGTTGCCGATCGTGACCGAGAACACGACCCGGCCTGATATTCTGGAATATGTTATTTCATCCCAGAGCGTAAACTACTGGGATCAGAGGGGCGGTGCTTTTGACGATTCCTTCGCGCCCACCGACGCGATGCTCCAAGCATTCCAGGCCAGCGGAAAGCGAACTCGCGAAAGGATGAAAGCCGAATCGATTCCAGAAAGTTTCCCCTTCCAAAAAACAACGCCCGGCGGTGGTGGCATGTTCTAATGATTGTCGCTCGGTTCTCCGAACCGATTGCGTTACGAACCGGCGCATGGAACGTTGTCGGCTCAGAGAGCCGAACGACAATCAGTGCTTCGAACCGTTACCGTCCGAGCCACGGCATCGCATCGGCACTGAGACGGTTCCGCACCGGACCGGGCAAGGGGTTTTGATAGCCGGGTGGCCGCGAGCCGAGATCTTTCGGGGCGATATCATCGAGCGGGAACGGGTCGTGGATGACCGCGTTGGCTTGTTGCTGGTTCATCGAACCGGCTGGCCGAAGCAGCGATCGACCGCGGCATCCTGCGGCGAGAACCGCGAACAAGAGGCACGACGCGATCCCGACATGAGACAGGGTGCGCATGGGATCTTCTTTGTGTGAGAGAACTTAGTTTTGGGGAGGAAGTGGCGGTTGGGGTCGTCGATACGCAGTGGGGAGGTCGCGTTGATCGGGATAGCCGCCTATTGGTTTTCGGGAATTAAGTGACCGACTCCGCATCACAAATGTTGGAATGAGGACGCAGCGCCGGGGCGAGGTTCGGTTCGCAAGGACAGAATGAATTACGACGGCGAAGAGGCGTCGTTAGAACGAAAGATACCTCAACCAGTTGCGGAACCGTTGGCCGGGAACATAGGCGACCGGTTGTCCCCACAATCCCTGACCGACTTGGATTTGATAATTCTGTTGACCGAACGTCATCAGGCTGCCCACGGGTGCTGCGCCGGCAGGGCCGACCGGCCCGGTGGGTACACCGTAGCCCGGCATCGTGACCGGGGCGGCAATCTGAGCCGGCGGCGGGATATAGGGGCCGCCGTACCCGGTCGGTGCGGCGTATCCGGTTGGTGCCACCGCGTATCCTTGGCAGCTCCCGCCTTGGCTCATCGCCGTGTACGAACTCGGCGGCGTGATCAATCGACAATCACTCGCCGTCGCGAAACCGCCGTTGGACAATTGCGGCGGTGCGATCGGTTGATAATCCGCCATCGGCGCCGAGAACGGTTGCGTTTGCGGTACGGAATTAGGCAGCGAGCGGGGTGGGGGCGAAAATGGTGGCTCAGTGGCCGACGGTGCGGGGGCAAGCCCGTTCCCATTGCCCGGTGCATTGAGGGGTTGAAGCGGAGCAGGCGACGGTTGCAATTGTGCCGGCGGTCGTGTTTCTCCCGGCAGCAACGGAGGAGGCGTGTTGATCGGTGGTGGATTGAATCCACCCGGTCCCGAGGGCAGCGTGAAACCGCCCGACTGCATCGCCACCTGCCGAATGTTACCAGTGTTGTTTTGCTGGCGATGCGAGGCGTTGAAGAAACCGGTTTCACGCGAACGTGCGGTCGCACGAGGGTCGGTGTTTCCCATGTCTCGGCGATCGCGATACCGATCCACCGCACTCTCACTGCCGATCGGGCGAAACGGCAGCGCCGCGTTTTGTGCGTGTGCCTCGCGTGTGCCCATCGGCACCGAATTGAGCCCGGTCACGCCGTAAAACAACGTGCCGAACAAGAGGACCTGAAACAGTCCGAGGGAATCCGTTTTCTTTCGTCGCATCGCCATGCTCCTTCTTTCGCAGTTCCATCTTCTGCGTCTCATCATCACAACGATGAGCCGAATATGCCTCCTACCGTTTCCTGCCGCGATGAAAAGTCAAGCGAAATTCTCGTAACGAATTTCAGGTCACGTCGTGAAACGCGAAACCGTGAAACCGCAGCATCGATTGACGTCATCGCTGGAATCAAGAGGGAGCCTCGGTGGTAGCAAAAAACCCGGTCTCGGGGCAAGCCAGGGCTGTTAAAACGTGCGGGAACTTCCCTTTCGTTTGCGACTTCATTTCGTTCGCCTATCCGCCGAACATCGCAATCGCGTTGTCGGCTTCGTCGATCGTCAAGAGATGTTGCCGGCGTGTGGCAGGGGCGACGCTGGTGTGACGCAGCAGGGGCGAGTCGAGACTGCCGAGACCGCGATGGCGGGTTTTCTCGAACCGTTCGATTCCGTGTTCTCGCAGTTTCTGTTCGATCAGCTCGGCGTGCTCCGGGCTCGACGCGACGGGCCACCGCGATGCATCGGTGACGTCTTCACCGGGCAAACGAAATACAAACATCGGCGGCTGGACGATCACGACGCGTCCGTCGGCAATCAGTTGACTGGCGAAACGTCGGAAGAACGCCATCATCAAAACGCCACAATGAATCCCGTCGGCATCCGGGTCCATTAGCAAAACGATCTGTTCGTAAACGCATCGCTGAGGGTTCGCAAAGGCAACCTTCGATTCGCTGGCATCACGGGTTGGTTTCAACCGGCATCCGAGTAACGTTTCAAACAAACGTTGGAAAATTTCGTTGGTCATCGCCGAGCGGTGTCCTGCTTTGATCGCGTTGAGCGGTTTGCCTTGCAAGGCAAGGATCGATTGCACGCGTTTGTCGCGAACCTGATCCACGGATTTCGCGGCGCTGTCGCCCTCGACAAGCAAGCACTCCGTCGCGGCAACTACCGCAGATGCAATTCCCCCAGACGCAATTCCCCCAGACGCAACTACCGCAGATGCAACCACCGCAGACGAATCGAGAACGGCCACTGATCGCACCGGTCCGATGGCGTCGCAGGGATAGTGAACCGGTTGCTTTCCGTACGGGATCAAACGAGGTCTCGGAGATCGGCGATCAGGTCTCGCATCGATTGATAGCGTTTTTCTGGGCGTTTCTGTAACGCCCGGGCGACGATCGCATCGACGGCTTTCGGAATCTCGTATTGAGGAGATCGCTCGCTCGGCGGTTGGATTTCGTTATGCCGGATGTTTTCAAACGTCTCATCGATCGTCTTGCCACGAAACGGTTCCCGGATCGCCATGACCTCGTACAAAACGACGCCGGCGCTGAACACGTCGGACCGTTCGTCGATCGTTCGGTTACCGACGATTTGTTCGGGTGACATGTACAGCGGTGTGCCCGGTCGTTGTCCGCCCTCGGTCAACGTTTGCAGTTGTTGGTCGTCGATCTCCGGTCGGACTTCGAGCGAGCTTTGGCGGATCGGTTCGTTGTCGTCGGCGTGTCCCCACACTTTCGCCACACCCCAATCGAGCAGGATGACTTCGCCGAAGTTGCCGACCCAGATGTTTTCCGGTTTGACGTCGCGGTGGATCACCCCGCGAGCGTGCGCGTACGCGAGTGCCTGACAGGCCGACGCGACAATCTCCAATCGACGTGAGATCGGGAACGCTTCGATCGCCTGTTCGTCGCCGCGTGCGATCCGTTTGAGGACTTCGAACAGGTTTTCACCAGAGATCCGTTTCATCACGAAATAGATTCCGTCGACGTCATCCTCACCGATGTCGTAAACCGGCACGGTGTTGGGATGCTGCAATTGGGCCGTCACGCGTGCCTCGCGGAGCAGACGGCGTCGTTCACGAAAGTCGGTCCTCGTTTCGGGCAGCAGTTTTTTGATCGCGACGGTCCGTCCGGTCAACGGATCGAATGCCGAGTGCAAGATCGCGGTCGCCCCCCGGGCCATTTCTCGCGGGCCGGTGTAGCGCCGGAGGCCGTGAGGGACGTCTTTAGGAAGGTCGGGGTCAGTTCCCGACAAGATAATGGTAGGTTCGTTCATAGTGACCCGATTGTATCGTGTTGTCGGTGACGCGTCACAGCACCACAATAGAAGAAATCGCCGCTCGGCTACGCCCCCGCCCAAGCCACCGCCACCGCCCCCGCCTAAGCCAATCACAAAAACCGATGAACATGCCCGATCCGAATAAGCCCGATCCGAATAAGCCCGATCCGAACGTGCCCGACAATCCGAACGTGCCCGATACGATCCTCGACAACGCCAAGTTGGTGATAGTCGCGGAGCGTTCCAGCGAAATCGCCGCGAAAGTCCTCGTGAACGTGTTAGCGGACGAAAAAATTCGGGCCGTCGCAGTGGGCGGATTCACGGCAGGTTTTCGCGCCGAGGCCCCGGGCTGGGTGCAAGTGAAAGTGTTCGAGGGAGACGCCGAGCGGGCACGCACGATTATCTCGGAAATCAAACAGGTCCCATGAGTGATTCCAATCTCAAACTGGCGATCACGATGGGCGAGGGCGGCGGTATCGGTCCGGAAATCGCTCTGCGTATTTGGCAGCTCCCGGAGGTTCGCCAAGCGGGAATTCCCTTGTTGATGGGAGATGCGAAATTGTTCGCCCGCGTCGCAAAAGAACTCGGTTTGGCGATGCCCGAAACGATCGAGTTGTCGGATCTTCCGACGGTCGATCGGACCGCCGTGGGTTTCGTCGTCGATTGTGGTTCGTTGGATGCCGGGAGTGTTGTCCCGGGCAAGTATTCCGCGGCCACCGGACGGGCCTCTTACCAAACGGTTTGTGCGGCGATCGATGCGGCGATCGCCGGTCACGTCGATGCAATCGTCACCGGCCCGATTCAAAAGGAAGCATGGATGCAGGCGGGGATCGAGTTTTCAGGGCATACCGAATTGCTGGCCGATCGAACCGGCGCCACCGGTGACGTCCGCATGATGCTGGCCAGTGACACGATCGCCTGCGTGCTCGAAACGATTCATGTCCCGCTCGCCGACGTGCCCGGGATGCTCGATCCGGTTTCGTTGGCAAAAACGATCGAGATGGCAGGTCGAGCGATGCGGCGACGCCATTCCCGACGTGGCAGTTTACTACCGCCTCGCATCGGCGTGTGCGGTTTGAACCCGCACGCCGGTGAGCATGGCATGTTCAGCCACGGGGAAGAAGAGCGTATTGTGATTCCTGCGATTGAAACGGCGCGGGCGGCGGGATGGGACGTCGTCGGTCCGCTGGCTCCCGATACCGCGTTCACGCCCGCGATGCGAGCACGCATTGATGTTTACGTTTGCTTGTATCATGACCAAGGTTTAATCCCGTTGAAAGCCTTGTCGTTTGATGACGCGGTCAACGTGACCCTCGGGTTGCCGATCGTGCGGACGAGTGTGGATCACGGGACGGCGATGGATCTCGCGTGGCAGGGCACCGCGTCGACCCACAGCATGATCGCGGCGTTCCGGTTGGCCTCCGAATTGACCGAGTCAACGCCGTGACGGGTTCGACGTGCATCCGCTGGTTAATGATCGTTGGGTTGTTTTTTATCTACGCCGGGGATGCCCCGCCGGGCGTGAACGAGGCTCACTACCTTGCCAAGGCGAAAAACTTTTGGGACCCGAGTTGGTGCAGCAACGATTTATTTGTGGCGTCCGGCAAGGCTCATGCGCTGTTCTATTGGTTGTTCGGTTGGCCGACGCTCTGGTTTTCGTTATCGACGACGGCATGGATCGGACGGATCGTCGGATGGGGATTGATCGCGGCGGGTTTGCTGCGATTGTGCGGGAGCCTGCGTTTACCCAACTTCGCCGCACCGATTGTCGCGCTAATTTGGATGGCGGGAATCCAAGAAGGGAACCTCGCCGGGGAGTGGGTGATTGGCGGGATCGAAGCGAAAGTCCCGGCATACGGTTTGGTCCTGTTTGGGATTGCGGAATTGCTGCGTCGAAATTGGAATGCGGTGTGGTTGCTGCTCGGTTCAGCGGCGGCGTTTCACGTTTTGACGGGCGGTTGGGCGGTCGTGGCGGCGGCGATCGCATTCGTTTTCATCGAGCGTTTTGGCAACAAGGACAGTCAACCTCGTCGGCGGTTTTTCACGCTGAGTTTGTTTCTCGGCGGTGCGATCTCGTTGCTGGGATTGTTACCCGCCCTCGCGATGTCATCGGGAGCCTCCGCGGCGGAGGCCACTTCGGCCGCCCGGGTATACGCGTATTTCCGGATTTCACATCACCTGCTGCCCTCGGCGTTTCACTTTGATTGGTATGTCCGGCACGGCGTTTTGACCGCTCTGACGCTGTTCGTTTTGTGGCTGGATTGGCGCGGGGGATCGAGTCACCGGCGAACCGCGATCCGGGCTATCGCCGCGTTCACGGTCGGTGCGATGTTGATCAGTATCGCCGGACTATTGGTGGGTATATTACCATCCGTTGCACCGGATTTCGGTGCCCGGTTGCTTCGGTTTTATTGGTTCCGATTGGCCGACGCGATCACGCCGTTGGCCCTCGCGTGCAGCGTTGCGGGGTTACTGACGAGGCGATTCGTTGCCCCCGATTCATCCCTGAGTGATACCGGTCGTGATGGGGACATGAGCAAGCGTGAGTGGGTGGCCTGGGTGGGTGGTGTTTTAATTTTGCTGAGTTCGCTGTTTTTCGTCGGACGCTCCACGGTGCAACGCGTCACCGATGGCGTTCCGGTATCGCACAGCAATCGATTGCTCGGGATGGATCGTGACGCGAGTTACGGTGAGCAACGCCGCGTGATGGCGGACTGGATCAGCGTCTGCCGCTTTGTTCGCGCCAACACGCCCGAGGACGCCGTCTTGCTGACGCCCCGCCATCAACAATCGTTCAAGTGGTATGCTCACCGGGCCGAGGTCGTGAACTGGAAAGACATCCCCCAGGACGTGAAGAGTTTGCGATTGTGGGCCAGGCGGTTCGTGCAGGTTTATCCGGTCGAGCTTTCGACGATGCGTGTCACGATTCGCTACGACCGACTGCGTGAATTTCGCCGGGAGTACGGCGCTGCGTGGATGATTGTCGATCGTCGTGTGGTGGGTCCGCACTTGCCCATGATGCAAATCTATCCGCTCGAAAACGAACGCAACACGACCTACGCGATCTATCGACTGCCCTCGATGCCGCCGGACAACTCCCCTTGAGACAATCATGACGACTCTCACTGTCCGAATCGTTTGCCCGCATTGCCGTGCGGTGCTCGAAGGTGACGCATCGACGGAATCGATGTCGATGCGGTGCGCCGCGTGCGAGGAGGTTTTCGATGCGCGTGCTGAGAACGGCACAACGAAGAACGGATCTCTCAATCAATCGGCGCCGCACGAAACCGTGATGAGTGAAGTGCTCGTTGGGGCTTCGCTCGACCAGGTTTTCTTGCCGGCCGTCACGCATTTGCGTGAGCACGTGTGGGTGTTGCTATTGACGTCGTTGATCGTGAATTTGATCTGGTTTGCGGTGATCGGCTTTCCACTCGACGCGTTGGCGGATTCATGGAGCCAACTGCTCCGCGGCGATGCGGCGGGGGACGGGCGATTGCTCGCGGTCACTCTCGGCGGGACCGTGCTATTGGGACTGTTGATCGCAACAGTTTCAGCCTACACGATCAGCGTGATGATTCGTCTTTCGCTGCGGATCGTGCGGTACGATGCGTTAGAGCGAGACACCGCTTTGTTACGCCGTGTCGGAGCGGCCTTGAACGTGCCATTCATGAGGGTGCTTCGGCTCGCATTGCTGCTGATTGCCGTCGGGATGGTGGGTGTCTTTTTTTGGGGGATTGGTTTAGTGGCGATCGTGGTATTGTCTCTGTACGTTGCCCCACAAACGGCGACACTCGTTGGCGTAGTTGGCGTGGGGATAGTCTCAGTCGGTGTCTTTTTTTTGTTGCAATGGTTGTTGTGGCCGGTGGTGTTTTTCATCGCCGACGGGCGGACGGATCTGATCACGGGGCTTTCGTGGGGCGTGCGTTTGGCGTGGCGACATCGCAAGCTCACGTTATCGTTGGTGACGGTTTATTTCGTACTAGCGACCGTCGGTTCGATGTTGTTCTATGTTGGGCAGATGGTGACGACGCCGCTGGCGATGGTCCCGATGGCGATCGGATATCGCAAGATGACCGGTGGCGGTGAGTTTGAAAGGGACGCCGGTAGCGACTGCGACGATTAGCCGAAGGAGGCGCCGTGTCATCGACGCCATGCGGTGAAGTCGTGCGGCTTAGAAGTGCCCGTGCCGCAAGGGTTTCTCCACCCTCCCGAGCGCCGCTGGGGAGCGTCGGAAAGCGAGATTTCAGCGAGATTTCCGGGGAGGCCAATCCGCTCGGCCCTCGCATTCGCCTGAACGGCTCTGCTCGACCCCTCCCCAACTTCGTTCGGGAGGGGTGCTTTCTGTCGTTGCTGCAACGACAATTCCAAAGCCGTACGACCTGCGTAGCCTATGGGTGATTCGGTGCTTCGGTTTGTTCCGCGTTGCGGCGGATGCCTCGCATCATGGTTGGGAACACTAAAAAATGCAGCGGCCAGACCGCCCACCAATACGCAAGCCCGAGCAATCCACGGGGCCGGAACCGAGCCGTTTGGATGAGCACGCAGCGGTCCGGTTGATCGTCCACCGGTTCGATCTGGAATTGCAGTTCCGCCTCGCCAGGGAGCCACATTTCGGCCCGTAATTGCAGCAGTCGGTTCGGTTCGTAACCGCTCACCCGCCAAAAATCGATGGCCTCGCCGTAGCTGGTTTTTTCCGGGTGCCTTCGACCACGTCGGAGGCCCGGGCCGCCGATTATTTGGTCCATCCAGCCCCGGATTCGCCATAACCAATCGGCGCCCCAGTAGCCGTGATCGCCACCGATTTTGCAAACCGCGAGGAACGCGTCGTGAGGTGTCGCCTGGATCGCTTGTTTGCGTTGATCTTGGAACGTGGTTCCTCCCGACCACGACGGGTCGCCGGGCAGTTCCCCGGCTGTCGACCAACGTGTTTCGACGTCGCCACGTTTGAGCTTGCCAAGCGCCGCATCAATGGCGATCCGCACGCCAAACCTCGGCCCGGGCATCAGTTCGGCCGCCCGATTGTCGCGGCAAACGGTCGGGTTCTTCAGCCCTTCGGCGAGCGGGCGGGCGATCTTGCTGGTCACCGGCGTCACCAAACCGATCCAGCCCGAACTCAATCGCGGCGTCAAAAACGGGACGTTGAAAATGATCCGTTTCCGCAATCCGACCTCCTCACACATCATGTCCATCATCTCGCGATAGGTGATGACTTCCGAACCCCCGATATCGAGCGTCTGCCCGGTCGTTTCGCCGACCTGCAAACAGGTCACGAGGTATCGCAAGACGTCGCGGATCGCGATCGGTTGGGTTTTTGTTGTGACCCAACGTGGCACAACCATGACGGGCAACCGGTCAACGAGATATCGCAGGATTTCGAACGAGGCCGACCCCGATCCGATGATCATCGCGGCCCGCAACACCGTTGTGGGAACCCCGTTGTCTCGTAAAACCGATTCGACTTCCCGGCGACTGCGGAGGTGTTTGCTCAGATCCTCGCCGGTTTCACCGAGGCCGCCCAAGTAGACGACCCGCGACACGCCAGCGGCTTTCATTTCGGTGGCGAAAGATTTGGCCAGTTCTCGGTCGCGTTCATCGTATGCGGCACCCGCCGTGACCATGGAGTGGACGAGATAGTACGCCGCGTCGACGCCCTCGGCCGCCGCCGCGATCGCGGTTCGGTCCAGCAGGTCGCCTTTGGCAATCTCGATTCCCTCGTGATCGCACCAGGTGAACGCGTTCATTTTTTCAGGCGAACGGGCGAAGCATCGCACTCGGTATCCCTCTTCGAGCAAGCGTGGCACCAAACGGCCACCGACATACCCGGTAGCGCCACAAACCAGCACCTGCGCCCCGCGAGGAATGATGATGTTGGATGACTGCGACATAAAACGACTTTCCGACTTGCTATAGATGAGTGGTGCGACGCATGTGCTCGCACTCACCCCACGATCCGAATTCCCTGACACGAGAGTCTACCGATGAGTGAATCCTCTGAAACACGCACTTGGCCCGAATTGGCGATCGGCCTGTACGACAAATTGACCGGACGCAACGCTGAAATCATCTACGAATTCGACAAAATGGAAATTCACATCCCCAGCTCCACCGCTGCCAATGCCGAACACGCGGTCTGGAAACTGCAAGGAACCGTCAAAATTCGCACCCGCGATTTGGGTGACAAGTAGTGTCTGGTGATTCGCTCGATGGTCGAGAGCCTGTTTTTGATCGTCCAGTTTCCGTTGGGACCGATGCCAACGCGTCTGATAAACGCTTCGACCGACGCCTGGAAATCACGGGACAACTGGTCATCGAACGAATCCCTTCGAAAGGTCTTTCGTCCGAAAGTCTTTCCCTAGCGCCGATCCAACTCGACCTTCACACCACGCCTGAAGATCGTATCGTGATCGAGTTTTCTCACCTGCCGCCGTTGTGGGGAGCGAACGGTCTGATCAGGTCTCTGTGGCGATCGCGGGCGAAGATTGCCACCGGGCTTTCGACGCTCGGGCAACCCCTGCGAATTCAAGTCGCCGGTGAAACATGGGCGGACGTCGAGATGACCCCGTCGCGGTTGGGTCGATTGCTGAAGATGCCGAATCTGACCTTCCGGTTCTCGACGTCTCGGATCTTGCCGAGATGGTTGCGGAGGCGGTAAGCGTGGTGCATGTGCCCTTTTGCGTCGCTCGACTCTTTGAGTCGAGTAGTGTTGTCTCTTTCACGTTCGACTCAGAGAGTCAGGCTACGTCACGTATTCCTCTTCGGCCTCTCCGGTCGGTCGTGAGATTTCGCCGGTGTCTTCGAGATGTCTGACGATGTCGACGACTTTTTGCTGCACGCCTTCGACCTCGCTAACCCGGACGCTGCCGAGGTACCCCATTTCCTCGCGAAGGTTTTCTGCAGCTCGAGAACTCATATTGCGTAGCACTTTTTCCTGCAACGCCTCGCTGGCGCCCTTGAGTGCCATCGCCCACTGCGCTGTTTCGACGTTTTTGAGCAAGGACTGAATATCCCGGTCACCGAGTTTGACGATGTCCTCGAACACGAACATCAAACGGCGAATCTCTTCGGAGAGTTCGGGGTCTTCACGTCCGAGCGATTCCATGATCGTGCGTTCGACGGCGCGCTCAACCACATTGAGAATTTCGGCAACACTTTCGACACCCCCCATGGTGGACTGCTGCTGGTTGACCATACTGCTGAGCCGCATCTCGAGGCCGCGTTCGAGTTCGGCCACCGCCGCAGGACTGGTCCGTCCGATGTTGGCGACTCGGCGGATCACTTCGAGTTGCTTCTCCGCATCGAGTCCCGCCATGACTTCGGCAGCGTAGGTTGAGGGGACGTGGCTGAGCAACAACGCGATCGTTTGCGGGTGCTCATCGCCGATGAACTGCAGCAGGGTTTGCGTATCGACTTTTTTGACAAACCCGAACGGCATCGCTTCGATGGTTTGTTGCAAGTTACCGATCAACTCGGCGGCATCCCGACCGAGGGCCTCTTTGATCAATTCCTTGGCCCGTTCCAGTCCACCGGGACTGGCGTAGATCGAACTCGCCTTGCTGGTCAAGAACTCGGCGATCACGACTTCCTGTTCATCGCCACCGACCGAATCGATCTGCGCGATTTTGATACTGATCGCCTCGATCAATCGCGGTGGCAATTGCCCGAGCACCTTGGCCGCCGTTTTCGTCGGCAGACTCATCAAAAGGATCGCGGCTTTGGCGAGTCCTCGGTCTTCCACGGTCGGAGCGGATAGGGAAGAGGTCATCGACTCGGACACTCGATCGGTTGAAAGCAAACGGGCCTCAGTGAGAGGAAGGTTTCCTCTTATCTTTCGTCGGAAGCCCGCTGTCCACTCAAGACGAGTTGTCTCGAACCGAGGGGCTCGACCGGTTGGCTCGGCCCTGATCGTTGCAACCGATAGAGTCAACGTTGTTCACGACGTTTTTTCACGACGCGGAGCGTCGTAGTACTCTCTCACCGCATCAACACGGCACCGAGTTGTTCCTCGCAGGCGGAAACCACGTTCTCGACAATCGTATCGGCATCCGAACCGCTCATCGTTTCAGTCAGACTCTGCAACTCCATCGAAAACAGCACCCGTTTCCGATCCGGGCCGTCTTGTTTCTCGTTGCGGTAGGTTTCTTGATACGCCAGCCCGGTCAAACGTTCATCGGCAGCGGTACGGATCAAGCTCGACAAACCGTCCCAACGCACCGCCTCGGGCAGGACGAGGTTGAGGTCGCGGCGGATCGACGGGAACGCACTGATTTGTTGTTGCTGAGGAACGAGCCGCGACCACTCGACGAGCCGGTCCGCAGAAAGCTCTGCGGCGACAACCCGTCCGGGTAACTTCCACGATCCGACGAGCGACGTATCAAGAAAACCAAGGAACCCGAGTGTCTCCTCGTAGCCGTCGATCTTGAGTGACACCACACCGCCGGTGGCGAAACCAATTCGCTGCACCGTTTCGACGCGCAAGGTGCCGCTGATTCCGAGTCGCTCGAGCAGCGTTTCGATGACGCCTTTGACGGCGTAGTAATCGTCGCCCGAGATCAGGCCGACATGATACGTCTCGGCTGGCAACCGATCGCCGGATTTTACTGACGATGGCGGTGGTAGATAAACATGGGCAATTTCGAAGAGGCTCGCGTGCATGGACGCCGATGCCCAGTTCGCAGCCCGGCTCTGCAAGAGACTGGGGATCAACGATCGCCGCAGCAGACGAGAACCTTCCAACATGGCCGAGCGAGTTTGCATCGCGGGCAGGTCGCTCCACGGTGAGACGGCGGTGTCGATTTTTTCGGTCACCACACTCGGAGTCATCGCTTCGCTGAACCCGGCTGCGGTGAGTACCGAGCGCAGCCGCGACATGGCCGCGTCGAACGGTCGCTTGCTACTCGGGGTGACCGGGATCGGGGCGTCCTCGGGAATTTTGTCGTAGCCATGAATGCGGGCGACTTCTTCAATCAAATCGACCTCTCGAGTCAGGTCGTGCCGCCAAGTCGGCGGGACACACTGGACGCTCGGGGGACCAGCGTCTGCACCGGAGTCGAGAACCTCCGACGCCATGTCGGCCCGGCATCCGAGTCCCGTCAAGATTCGTTGGACGGTCGCCGAATCGATTTCGATTCCGAGCAGGTGGGTGAGTTGCGAAAGACGCAAGACGATGGGTTGCCGATCGGGCACCGAACCCATCGTGTCAATCACGCCGGAGACGACCGTCCCACCGGCGATTTCGGTAATCAATTGGCAGGCCCGCCGACTCGCCCAATCGATGCCTCGTGGATCGACGCGCCGCTCGAACCGGAACGACGAGGGACTGTGGAGTTTGAGCCGTCGAGCGGTCCGGCGGACCGACAGGGGCATGAAATCGGCAGCCTCGATCACGATGTCCGTCGTCGCTTCGGTCACCTCACTGCTCGCACCCCCCATCACACCCGCGATCGCCAAGGGGGAATCGACATCCGCGATGACGCAGGTGTTCTCGGTCAACTCATAATCGCGGTGGTCAATCGCTTGCAGTTTTTCCCCCTTCTTTCCTGGCCGGATCACAATCGTGTTGCCCGCGATTTTGGCGGCATCGAATGCGTGCAGCGGTTGGCCACATTCCATCATCACGTAATTCGTGACGTCGACCACATTGTTGACAACGCCGACCCCGATCCGACGCAACGATTCCTGCATCCACTCGGGACTGCTGCCGACCTTCACACCGCCGATGACGCGAGCGGTGTAGCGAGGGCAGGCGTCGGTGAACTCGTTTTTGACGCTGAGTTGCTCGGCGATTTTTTTACCGGATTCCTGATACTCGATTGTCGGCAGCTTTAATTTCTGCTGCGTCAGAACCCCAATCTCGCGAGCGACGCCGAGATGACCAAGACAATCGCCGCGGTTGCTCGTCACCTCTAAATCGATCACCACGTCACCCTCGACGGTTTCGCTTCCCTCGTGATTCAGGCCCGAGAGACTGAGTCGGTCGACGAGTTCGTCGTGGGAAAGGGTGATTTTTACGTATCGGGATAGCCAAGAGAGCGAAACGAGCATGGAGGCAGATAGAAAAAGAAGGAGGGGGGCCGAGGATTTTCGAGCCGCTTACAAACCGGCGAGCGAGCAGCCACCGCCAACGAACATCTCAGAACTGTTGGAGAAACCGCAGGTCGCCGCTGTACAAATCCCGGATGTCCGTAATTCCGTGGCGACGCATGCACAATCGTTCGACGCCGAGGCCGAAGGCGAACCCGCTGACTTTCTCGGGGTCATAACCGACCGCCGTCAAGACGTTCGGGTCGACCATGCCGGCGCCACCGAATTCGATCCAAGCCCCGTTCCAACGGAAGTCGACTTCGACACTCGGTTCGGTGAACGGGAAAAACGACGGCCGAAAACGGATTTCCACGTCATCGCCGAGATAGTTATCGGCGAACACACGCAGCACCGTCTTCAGATTCGCCATCGTCACGTGCCGATCGACGAGCAATCCCTCCATTTGATGGAACATCGGAAAGTGCGTCGCGTCGGGGGCGTCGGGACGATAAACGCGACCTAGCGAGATGATTCGGATCGGCGGTTGGCGTGATTGCATCACGCGGATTTGCACGGTGCTCGTTTGGCTGCGTAGCAGCGACTCGCCCTCGCCGGAATCACCCTGGCTCCCCGCCCCACGGACGCCTGCGGTGGCGAGATAAAAATTATCGAGCGGATCGCGAGCCGGGTGGTCTTCGGGAATATTCAGTGCGACGAAGTTGTGCCAGGGGTCTTCCACCTCGGGGCCTTCGGCAACCTCAAAACCCATCCGTCCCATGATCTCGGTCAAGTGATCGATGGTCTGTGTGATCGGGTGGATGTGCCCGAGCGTGGGGCGGGTTCCCGGCAGTGACGGATCGAACGTCGGGTCGATCTGTGCGTCGCCGCCTTCGTCGAGAGCGTCCTTCGCAGCCGTAAACGAATCGTTGATTGCCTTTTTGACTTCGTTGAGTCGCAACCCGGCAGCCTTCTTCTCGGGCCCAGGGACTCCGCCGAGCATCTTCTGCACGTCCTTAAGTTGGCCTTTCTTGGCACCCAAAAAAACGACGCGCGCCTCCTCGAGCGATTCGGAATCCGAAGCACCCGAGAACGCGGATTGAGCATCGGTTTGGAGTTGGTCCAACCGAGTTAAGAAATCATGCAGCGACATTTCCGAGAGAACCTCTCCAGCCTAGGCGGCTTGGCTTTGTGAGCCGAGCGCGGCCTTGACCGCATCGCAAACATCCTTGAACCCGGCGGCGTCATGGATCGCCATCTCGGACAACGATTTCCGGTCCAACCCGATGTTCGCCTTCTTCAGACCAAAGATGAACTCGCTGTACCGCAAACCATGGGATTTGGCGGCCGCGTTGATACGGATAATCCACAATTTCCGGAATTCCCGTTTGCGGACGCGACGGTCACGGAACGCGTACGCACCGCTGCGGAGCAACGTTTCTTTGACCGAACGGGTGAGTGAGCCGCGTCCGCCGCGGAAGCCCTTTGCACGTTTGAACAGACGTTTCTTGGCTTGGTTGCGGGCGGCACCTTTACGAGTACGCATTGGTTGAATTCCTTCAAATTCGGTGGTTTGACATTGCCGAGAGTCTCCATTCAGGCCCCGGCAAACAATTTGCCGAAGTTGTGCCCAATCGAGTTGCCTGGCGATTTCCTAAGCGGATGGGATGGAAAACGAACAGAACAACGTCTGTTCGGTAGCTTGAATTCCGGAGGTTTTTACCTCCCGAGGTTCTAGTTGCTGTAGCCGTTCAGGGCGGCGTGGATGGTGGGTTCCATGCAGGCGTCCAGTGCCGCGGTGCCGCGGAGGTTGCGACGCCGTTTCTTAGAGAGACCTTTGGCCAAGTGGCTCGTGCCACTTTGGCGGTGCATGGCTTTTCCGGTCGCACTGAGCCGGAATCGTTTCTTCGTGCCCTTGTGGGTTTTCATTTTGTTGCCCATGGGGAGCTCCGTCGTTGAGGGGTGGGGTGTTCAATTTGCAAAATGGGAGGCGGCGAAGCATACCGCAGTGATGAGAAACTCACCAGGGGAGAAACGAGATCTCACGGCATCCCCGAATGCGTTCGCGTCGATGGCCTCGGAAACTCTCGACATCGGCTGATCGCAGGCGGTTCAAACAGTATTTAGCCGGGAAATGACGGGTTTTCGTCGCAGAGAAAATGGTCGCCAATGGGATCCTCTGGGACGCGGAGGTCGTGCGGATCATGCGGCCAGCCTGGCTGCGGACAAAAGAACTCTGATCGGAAATGCCTTGCCATTGCTTGCTGGCAATATCGTGCGGAATCGATGCCTCCAACAGGGATTAAATTGAGAGAATCGTCTCCCGTAGTTGACGCAGACGCGAATATTGAGCACGGTTTGAACGCGACGACAGGAACGGAACACGAGTCCGCCCGTCGGAATCAAGGGCGTTCGCCGAGTTCTTCTATCGCGGTTTCCGGTGGCGAGAGATCGAGAAGTTCTCGTTGTGCCTGCGGGAGGTTTTCATATTTCTCGGACATGGAGAGCGGCTTTGCCATCCCTCGGATTTTGCGGCGTGTCGCCTCGGCGGCCCAATCCCGGAGGACGAGACTTTCCATCCACGGATCGCTGACGAACTGAGACAGGGTTTTGGAGTCCTCCGGCGGCAGCATCGCGAGCAGGGTTTCTAGCTCCCGCTGGCTCAGAGGCGCGAACTTCTCGACCGACGGACCGTCACGGAGGGAACGCCCTTCGTCTCGCGTCCATTTAGGGTCACGGAGGATTGTGTACAGAGCAAACGCCCGGTACGCGGTGTCAGGGTCATCGCTGCGGCGGGCCCGTTGCTTAATGAAACGCAGGAATTTCTTCGCGGATTCGTCAACATCGCTCGGTTCGGCGGTTTCATCAAGGCGTTTTTTGATGATTTGGATGACCGTGAAATCAAGACGTTCGATCGCTTCCTCGCTGAGGTTGCGTCCGGTGGCGCGGCTGATCGACGAGATCACTTGCTCGATTCCCTCATCGATCGCGGCCAAACGATCGTCGCCGGATTCGTCTTCGATCCGTGCGGCAATTTCGTCGCCGATTAGCTCGCGAAATCGCACGTACTGGCGCAGCGATTCCAAGATTTCGGCGGCATTGTCGCGCTGCCGGATTTCGGTTGCGGTTGTTCGCAACGTGGTTCTCTCGCTCTCGTCGAGTCGGTGAAACCGATCCCAACGTGACAGAGCGGCAACCCGTTGGGACGAGGGGAGGTCGCCCAATCGCGAGGCGAGCAATTCTCGATCAGGCAACCCGCCCGGCGATGGCGAAGCCGCCGGCGAACGCTCGCGAGCGAAGAGTGAAGTGTCCGAATTCGTGTTGACGATCGCTTCCAGGTCCGGCGTGGCCGACGCGCCCATGACACCCTGCAAACGCGAGGAGGTCACCAACAGGTCCACGAGATCAGTCTTCGCGGCGAGCGCATAAACATCCATATCGATCGCGACAGGGAAATCGGCGATCTCCGTGCGAAGCGCCCGAAGCTGTTTCCATCGGATCAGGCCGAATGCGACTATCGCGACGAGCAAGGGCAGCAGCCAACCAACGAATCGGCGGGATCCGGTCGGTTGGCGTTTCCGCGAAACGCCCCGATGAGAGGCGGGAGCCTCGGTCGGGTTCCCCGATTCCAAATCGCCATCGGTCGTGCCGGTCCAATCCTTGGCGAGCGATTCACTCGGGCCGAATCCCTCAACGCCGCCGGTTCCGGTCAGGTCGGCGACAACCAACTGCAAAGTCGTCTCGACCGCATTCTCGTTGGGTGGCGAACTGGGCAACCACGCCAGCATGTCCCAGCTCCGCTGCAACGATTGCATTCGCAATCGCAGCGATTCCTCGGCGATCAACCTGTTCTCTAACTCGTCGCGTTGCTCGCGAGGTAATTCACCGTCGAGGTAGGCGACGAGCAATTCGTCATCCGCGTCGATCATTTTAGAGTCGCTCACGAGTCGGTCTCCTCGCCGGGGTGGGAGTCGTTCGGCGGGCGTCGGTTTTCGGCCGGTTGGGAGGTGGCATCGCGTGACTCGCGGATGTTTCCCAGCATGCTGGACATCGAGGGCAGCGATTGCGAGGCTTGGAAATCGGCTTCGAGATGACCGCTGTCCATGTACGTTTGCAGCGTCTCTTTGACGCTCATGCGTGCGCGGCTGAGCAGCGATTTGACGGCTTTCGTGGTCAACTCCATCGCTTCGGCGATTTCGGCGTAGTTCATGTTTTCAAACCGCGAAAGGATCAACGCCATCCGCTGCCGTTCGCTCAACGCCGCCACGGCCGCGCGGACCAACCGGGCTCGCTCGTCACCCTCGGCCAATCGCACGGGCATCAATCCGCTCGCATCGATAGCCGAGACGGCCAGCAGCGGAGCATCATCGCTTCCATCCGAGAAACGCGGGGCATCGGCCTCGCTGACTTCTTGACGACGTGACAATGTCCGTTTGGCGTTGCGAGCGACGTTGCCAGCGATGGTGAACAACCAAGTGGAGAATTTCGCACCGGGTTCATAACGATGACGGGCGCGATAAACCCGCAGGAACGTTTCCTGGGCGAGGTCTTCGGCGAGGTCCATCCGGGGTGCCAAGTGATGCATCAATCGCACCAGACGAGGCTGGTAACGACGTACCAGTTCTTCGAATGCTCCCGCGTCGTCATCCCGCACGCGTAACATCAACCGCACATCCGGGTCGGTTTGCGTGTAGCGAAGAATTGTGGAGTCGGAAGCGGTCAAAACAATGCAATGACAAATGAATTGGAGCGATGCGGTGGGGGCTGCAGCCCGGTTTCCGGTTTGGTCACCTTTCGGGGTCCGCCAACAGGATACCGTAGATTTCAATCGTGTTGCCTTGATCGTCTTGAACCGGTCGCCCTCGCGTGCGGAGCCTCCGGTAATTGCCGTTGTCGTCGCGCTGCCGAAACCGGAGTTGATACGAGGCACCCGCCTGCAGCGATTGCAATAATACTTCACGAAGCTTCTCGCGATCCTCCGGGTGAATCAAGTCCATGAACTCATCGAAATCGGGTGCCCCTTTTTCCGGATCGCGTCCGGTCAGGTGGAACGTTTCCTCGGACCAATTGACGGTTTGCTCGACCGGCAAGTACGACCAGGTAGCTAGCCCCGCGAGCCGTTGCAGGTCTCGCAATCGCCGCCGACTTTGCTCTAAATCACGTTCGGCGGCGCGACGTTGTGTGATGTCGCGGATCGTCGAAAGTAGCAACTCCTCCCCGTTGACCTGAACGGTGCGTGAACTGATCAAGACGTCGATCCGATGGCCTGGAACTACGCAGTCGGGTTCACTGCGCTTCAAAAATTCGGTTTGGAAATTCGCGATCCACCCGTCCCGATTGAGAGCCTCGATAAAGCTCGACCGGCGTTCCGGACAGGCCCAAATCGGGAGATCCGCGATCGCTCGTCCGACGAGTTGCTCCTCCTGGTAACCGAGCATCTCCAAACACGCCGAGTTGGCCTCCATGATCACGCCATCTCGCCAGCGGATCAGCAGCCCGGCCTCGGGTGATTGTGTGAACAGTGTCGAGTATTTCGCTTGGCTCTCACGCATCCGATCGCGGCGATCACGTTCCCGGCGGACGCGGGCGGCCGCCTCGCAATCGGCCTGATCGGCAGCCGTATAAAGACGCAAACTCAGGTCCAGGTCGCCCTGGCCAGCGGTGAACCGAGCAAACTCGAGCTGGACTCGCCTGAGCGTTTCTCGCGCACGCTTGTTCCCAGGCCACAACTCCAGCGATTCGTGCAACAACGCTTGCCCGATCCGAAACCGCTCGTAGGAATCCTCCGCCGTCTCTTCCGGTGACGGTGCGGGCGACTGCGGCGGAGAAGGATTTATCGAAGCACCCGATGCCGAACTCATCGGCAGACCCAATGCTGCTTCCGGCCATACCCGTCGTTTGGCGCGACGGACGAGCCGCTCGCTCTCTTGATGCTTGCGGTGATCCCGAAGCTCGTCAATGAACTCCTCCACGTTGGCATAACGATCGGCGGGGTCGGTTGCCATCGCGATCATCGCGGCGTCAAACAGTTCGCCCACGACTTCGGTCGGTTGAATCTCGTTGTTCGCGGCAGCGTGAATGCACGCCAGCAGACTCTTGCCGTGGTGCGGCGGCCGACCGGTGAGAATCTGATAGAGCAGCGCACCGAGCAGATAGACGTCCGTCGCCGCAGTGATCGAGTCGAGTTTACCGATCGCCTGTTCCGGAGCCATGTACGCCGGCGTGCCCCCGATCGCGCTACCCAAGTCATGCCGTGGGCGGACATCGGCGGCGACACTGGCGTTATCGAACTGGATCGCGAGACCCCAATCGGCCAACAACGCTTCACCGAAACGACCGAGCATCACGTTTTCAGGTTTAATGTCTCGATGGATCAGACCGCGAGAATGGGCGTAACGAATCGCATCGGCGACACGCAACAAAATCGTCAGATTCTCCTCCACGCTGAATTGTTCAATCTGCTGATCCCAACTCGTGCCATCGATTCGCTTCATGGAATAAAATAAATGACCCTCCGCATCAATGCACAAATCGTGTAACGCGATCACATTGGGATGGTCGAGGGAACCGATCACCCGAGCCTCGGTGAGAAAACGATGCCGCGATTGTCGATCCGTCGCCAATTCATGACGCAGGACTTTCACAGCCACCTCACGATCAATCGCCCGTTGGTGGGCCTGGTAGACGATTCCCGTCCCGCCACTGCCGAGTTTACCGATCAACCGATACTCGACGTCATCGATATCACCAGCCGAGATCCCGCCCGATAATTGCTCGCCCGAGACACCGTTTGGCCTCGGCACCGGGCAGGACTGACCGAGCGAAACGACCCGGCGCGGCGGAACAAACCCCTCATCGGCCCGCAGTTCAGCGAGCGAAACGATGTTGTCCACGGTCTGCCGAAGATCCGTGTCGGAATCGCCTCCGCCGGACCACTCGGGATGATGCAGGTCGATGCGGTTGTCCGAAAACGACAGCGTAATCGTTTTCGAATCGGGCGGCATCGAAGCCAACCGACGGGCCAACGATTCATCGCCGGAGATCGTTTCGAGCAGGGTTGCCATCAATATCTCCGGTGATTGGTTGCATCAGTGAAAAGACAAGGCGTTAAAAACAAGGCGTTGAAAGACAAGGCGTTGAAAGACAAGGAAACGACCGAGCTGTTTTCGGATGTCGTCTCTCACGCTGCGAACGTGCCACAGCTTACCACTTTCGTATCCCGCTCGATACTCAACCGGAAGCGGCAACGCCATGCTTATTTCTTCCGATCGATCAACTATCGGCGTTTGGCTATTGCCTTCTTGGACGCCTTTTTCGCTGATCGCTTCGCGGTTTTCTTGACGGACCTTTTGGCCTGCTTTTTAACCGGTTTTCTTGCTGACTTCTTGACCGGTTTCTTCGCTGATTTCTTAATCGATTTCTTCGCTGGTTTCTTCGCTGGTTTCTTCGTCGTTCGCTTCACGCTTTTCTTGGCCGGACGCGATGCCTTGGTCTTCCGCTTGGATTTCTTACCCGCCACAGTCTTGTCGTAGATGGCGAGGATTTCATCGTGGTCGGTCAGTTGATGCTCTCGCGCGATGATCGCCAAATCGAGTGACTTGTCCTCACCAAACTTCTTCCAGGCAAAACTCGCTTTTTGACGCTTGCGCTCCTCGGTCACCCAAGATGCACAGTACGCGTAGTATTCGCAGCCTGGGTAACGATTGTCGTACGTGTAGGCCAAGTGGACGCCAACAACACCGGTCGTGTTCCGAGACGTCAATCGGTCGCGAGTCGCGTTCTCCGGCGGGCCCAACTCTTCGACCAATTCTTCATACGCTTGTTTGGCCGCTGCGAGCGATTTGCGTTTGCCGCCGTAGTTCACGTCCGAATAATACTGACTGATCCGATTTCCCTGGCGGGCGATGCGGACCATGTAACCACCTCGGTTATCAGAATCGAAACGCGTGATGCCTTTGGCAACTTTTTTAGTGGGCATGTTCAATTTCGCAGAGTGAGAAAAAACGAAACGTTTCGTTCGTAAACAAGCATCCTATTAAAATCAGCCCGGTCATGAATTACAACCCGTTGAACCTGAGAAAGAAACCGGATTCGGGAGGTCATCCGCCTTGTTTTCGCGCAGCGCTGATGAGAAACCGAAATACGATCAAGAGGTGTTCGCCTGATCAGTTCCTGCGGTCTCGGGAATTCGATTTTCACCTCGCCCTTCCCTCGCGAGATTCGGGTACAATTAACCCCCCGATAGACCTCCGTCGGAAAGCGGCTGGCACGTCACCTTCCATATAGGAGCAGGGGGGGCTAACCGGTGATTCACAAACCTCTTTTCTCCTCAGTAATCGATGTTTCCTTTTTCCTCGAAATCAACTCCATCGCGACCCCCCTCCCGCATCGCGGGCCGCCGACTCCAAGTCGAGTCGCTGGAGATGCGGAGACTGCTGGCGATCGATTTCGCCGCCGATCCGCCGCCGCTCGCCAGCACGGCAACCGCGATTTCGCAAAACCCAACCGCGATTTTGCAAAACCCAACCGCCCCAATCGACGCGGCGGCGGAATCGCAACGCGACGCTGAACGAGGGCCCGACGAGGGCCGGGCACCCGAAGGCGAACCGAGAGCTTCGGTGCATTTCCGATTCGTTTATCCCAACGATGCCGACCCCTCGGGCTATTTCCGAAACCATCCCGAACGCAAGGTGCTGCTCGAACAGGCCGGCCGGATGATCACCGATCGCCTGAGCGATACGCTCGACGCGATCCCACCGCTGCCGCCGGGGGTGACCTTTCAACCGCAATACAACAACCCCGCGACCGGCGCCAGTAAGAACGTTGCTTCGGGGTTCACCGTGGGAGCCAATGAGATTGTCGTTTTCGTCGGCTCGCGAAACCTCCAAAGCCTCGACGCCGATCCGACGGCCCGAACGATCGCCTACGCCCAGGGGATTGATAACTACGGATTTTCTTTCAACTGCACTAATGCGAACCTCCCCGCATGCAATGCGTTCGGAGTCACCTTGCAATCGCGAGGCGAGGGGAATGTCACGGGAGCCGGAGCAGTCGATTTCGCTCCGATCCTGGGCTCGATCACGTTCGACACTCGTGCTTCGACGCTCGACAACATGTACTTAGAACAAGGTGCCTTCGAACAGGGTCAGTTTCGCTTCTTGACCTTCGCCCAACACGAGTTAGCTCACATCCTCGGCTTCGGTCTAGCCGAATCTTACTTCGCTCGGTTCGCTGGCAACGGTTTCAATGGCGCCGCAGCGAGGAGGGTTTTCGGTGGTGCGGTTCCACTGGATCCTCCAAACGGTAACCACCTCGCTCGCTCGGTCGCCGATCAGGGGCTGACGATCATGGGGCCGCAAGTCGATACCCCCGACCTCATTACGGAACTCGACTTCGCCGTGCTCGATGACATCGGTTGGTCTTTGATCGCTGATTCCCGACCGACGGTCACCTTGAACACGCCCGATCTCGTCCTCGTCGAAAGCACCGGCACGTTCGAAATCACAGCCACACTCTCCGCCGCGACCTCGTCGACAATCACCCTGCCGGTCGCGCTCAGCGGCGTCGCCGCAGGCACCTCTGACGTACGATTGTCGACCCCGGATTTTGTCTTCCCGCCCAATCAACGCACCGCAACGATCTCCGTCAACGTGATCGACGATGCGATCAACGAAACGACTGAAGTGGTCGCGATGGCCGTCACCGGGACGACAAACGTGAAGCTCGGCGCCGACACGGGACTGCGATTGACCGTCCTCGACGACGATGGAGTCGAACTGTCCGAGGTGCCACGAATGGACCCAGCATCGCTCGGCAACACGATCGAAATCCCGGGCGATAACCAGCCCCGAGCGATCGTCTTCCGAGCCGCCGCCAATCGCACCCTCCGCATCACCGCCAACAACGTCGATCAGATCAGCGAAGCGGTGCTCCTGCTGGACAAAGATCAAAACGTGATCGGCACCTACGGCTCGACCGGTTTGACCTCCGCATCGCTGGTCGCCGGCGAATCCTACGCCGTGCTGTTCTATCCACGACAAACGACGCGTACCTTCACGCTCAGCCTGCCCGGCGGATTTGCCGCCGCAGTGCCGCGAACCAACGTCCTCTTTCCACCCGATGTCAACGGCAGTTCAGCGGTGACGGAAGTCGATGCGCTGCAAATCATCAACCAACTCAACCGAGCCCTCACTGACCCATCGGTCGACGCGGCAACCGTGACCGGCAACGGTTTTTACGACGTCTCCGGCGACGGACTGATCACCGCCGTCGACGCCCTGCAAGTCATCAATTTCCTCAACACCAACCCGCCCCCGAGCAGCGAGCCGCCGACTCGCGATACCGAGCTCCAAGGTGCCCAGATGCCTGGGGATCCGCTATCCAAAAGAATCCGTCTCGACGAAGCACATCGCGATGCGGCCACACCAGCCTCGCCGAGATCACCGATTCGCCAAGCCGTTCGTTCCCGACTCCTTCACGACACGCCTGCAACCGTCGACCTCTTTTGGGCCGATTCCGGAAGCGAAGACACCGATGACAACGAACCTGATGACAACGAACCTGATGACAACGAACGGCTCTTGAATCGGCTCAGCGAACAGATCGAAGACCGAGATCCCGTATGGAATGCGTTATCATCCAGGGATAAAGTCGTGGAGTGTTAAGGGGCGGGGACGCCCGCGAACCGGTCCGCGGGCGTCCCGCCCGCTTACCCTGAATGCGGTTTTTTATTGAAAAAAATGCTTCACCACATTGCCCCTACTGGCGAAGCGGCCGTGAAAAACGGTCTCGAACCTCACCGCTTTCCAACACACACTGACCCTCCAGCGCCTCGCTTGAAAACGGCAGCGTGAAAACATGGTGGCCCTTGTCCGCCATACCCGGTGACTGCAGAAACCAGCGATCCGTTTTCGCTGTCCGCTGTCCGCTGTCCGACGCCAAGCCCGCCTTCGCCAATGTAAACGACACCGCTCGCGTCTTGTCGTCCATTGCGAATCGGAACGGTCCGTTTGATATCGTGCCCGTCGGCCTCGCACGCCAAATCGACGTTGAACTTTTTAAACAACGGCACCCAGCTCTTCAAACCCGAACCAGGCTGTTTCACCGCAGGATAAACCGGGCGATGGTATTGCACGATCACCCAGTCGTTCGTCGAGCGTGAGTCGGACAACTCCGCGGCCAACCATCGGGCTTGATCGCCCACCGTGATGGTTTCCGAATTCAGTGTGATGAAGCGAATCCGTGGTCCGATCTCGAATCACCACCATTCAAAATGCTGAACTCCCGATCGCTCGACGGAGCCGTCGTGAAATAGAGCATCGACGCCGTGCTCCACGACACCGTCGCCCTCGTCGCCGGATCATCCGTCCAAACGAGTCGCCACTGAACCGGGCGGGTGCCCTCGGGCAACGCGTCGGCCCTCGCGATCGCACCAGGGAAAAACATGCAGAGGAAAAACACACCAGGAGAAAACACCAGCCCAATGGCCGCCAAGATCTAAGTACGTATGTTGACTCTGATTCAACTGGAAATTTGAGGAGAGGTGACAGAGGAATCCGGCGCGAGCCCTCGTTGCGTTTCCAACCACGCATCGTGGTCCGGCGTAGCGGACCGCGTGTTACGCCAGCATCCACTGAGGATACGTCGATGTCCGTATCATCTGCGTCACCGCAATGGCCAACATCCAAATCGCGATCCAAATCGCAGCGATCGGTTCGACGCGACGACACCATCGGACCCAGTCCGATCGATTCGCGAGCGACGCGCACCCGATCATGCCCAGCACTCCACCGCAGAAAACTGTCAGCAGCATCCCACCGTTTTCAATCTGTTGAGCGAGCGGTTCGGGGAACCCACAATCAAAAAAGAGACATCCGTCGATGTCGCTTTCCGTCTCGTTGGCCGAAAATAAATACCGGCCGCCCGACCCGATGCTCTGGATCATCACCACCAAACGCAACCCGATCGCCAACCGATCATTGGCGGACGCATTCTCAATCCGCGAGGCGCTCACTGATCATCCGATCCACTCCCACTCATCGGCGTCGGCGTCGGTCGCAAAAACGCTAGCGACGTCCACGCGATGATCCAACACCCACCTCCGATCGGCGTGATCGCTCCGAGCCAAGGCGTGTTCGTCAACACGAGCACATACAGACTGCCCGAAAAGAAAACCGTCCCCGCCACCAACAAACCAGCGCTCCATTTCAATGCCGCGTTCGGAAGAACCGGCAACGTCGCGATCACCAGCAGCACGATCGCGTGGGCCAAGTGATACCGGGCGCCGGTATCAAACTGAGCCAACCGCCGCACCGTTGTCTCGGCATCCACCCCGAGGTCCGCCAACCGATCCGGCAATCCATGGGCACCAAAGGCGCCGATCAACACCGCGAGTGCCCCGGAAACCCCAGCGACAATCAACATCCGCCGCCGAAACGCATCGCCGATATTTTCGCCCATACTCACTTCACCGCCAACATGCGTTCCAACGCGATCAAGCTCCATTTCGTCGTCTCTTCGTCAACACGGATTGAATTGACCAGGTTTCCTTCACGCAAATTTTCGAGCACCCAACACAGATGCGGCAAATCGATTCGGTACATCGTCGCACACATGCACATCACCGGGCTAAGGAAATGAATCTCCTGCTCGGGGTGCTCCTTTTTGAGTCGATCGACGAGATGCAACTCCGTGCCGATTGCCCATTTCGTGCCCGCCGGGGCCGCCTTCACCGTGTTGATGATGGTGCCCGTGCTGCCGCTGATGTCGGCGATGTCGTTGACCTCCCGAGGACATTCGGGATGGACGAGAATTTGGATCCCAGGATGATCGGCTCGGAATTTCGCCACATGCTCGGCGCGGAACATTTGATGCACACTGCAATGTCCCTTCCACAAAATCACGCGACTGTTTTCGATTTGCTCCTCGCTATTGCCGCCGAGTTCCAACGCGAACGGGTTCCACACCGGCATCACGTCGACGTCCATCCCCATCGCCAACGCCGTGTTCCGACCGAGGTGCTGATCGGGAAAGAAAAATACGCGTTGGCCTCGCTCGAACGCCCAATCCAAAACCGCCCGAGCGTTGCTGCTCGTGCAAACGATCCCGCCGTGCCGGCCACAAAACGCTTTCAAACTCGCCGCGCTGTTGATGTACGTCACGGGGATCACCTGCTCGGTATCAATCACCTCGCCCATGTCTTCCCACGCCGCTTCGACTTGGCGGATGCCAGCCATGTCAGCCATCGAACACCCCGCCGCCATGTCCGGCAACGAAACGTCGACACGCTGCCCGTCGCGAGCCTCAATCCGGTCGGGCCGGTTGGCCAGAATGTCGGCAGTTTCGGCCATGAAGTGGACACCACAAAAAACGATCGTCCGGCACTCCTGGCTGCTCGCCGCCATCTCCGACAACTGGTAGCTGTCCCCCCGCAGGTCCGTGTGGGCGATCACGTCGTCTTGTTGATAGTGGTGCCCAAGGATGAGCAACTTCTCGCCGAATTCCGCGCGAACGGCCTCGATCCGGTCTCGCAACACCTGCTCGCTGAACGTTTTGTAAGGCGCCAACGGCAGCATCGATTCGGGCTCATCGGGCCGGCCTTTCACCGCACTGAGCGTTTTCGGTTCGACGGGACGCGGCGTTTTCTTCGGCAGAAGTGGCAGCGATGGCGCCGGTTCGGACGTGGAGTTGGACATGGATTGATTAAGAGCAACGGTGGAAAAAAGGCAGGGACGCAAGATCCGCACAGCAATTCTACCCGCCAAGGCTAGTTTCAGAAACGGCAAGCCTGCCTCTTCCGACCCAAAACCGTTTTGCAAAAACCGCCCCGCATGCGTACAATGAGCAGTGACAAAATAACTCAGCCCCACTCCCCCACTCCCCCACTCCCCCACTCCCCACTCCCCACTCCCCGACTCCCCACTCCCCAACTCCCCGACTCCCCGACTCCCTCACCCCCACCCCCGAGCTTTGTGATGTCTTTCTGTGGTCGCACTCGACGTGAATTTCTCTGGCAATCCGGTGCCGGTTTCGGTGCCGCCGCACTGAGCGGGATGCTCGGTAACGACGGTTTTTTCTCGAGTGCCGCGGCGAATGCCCCGTCGGTTTTACCCGCCGCGAACCCGCTGGCAGGACCGATGGCCATCAAACCGCCGCACTTTGCACCGAAAGCAAAATCGGTCATCTTCCTGTTCATGTACGGCGGCCCCAGCCACATCGACACGTTTGACTACAAACCCGCGATGAAAGGCATGGACGGCAAAACCGTCGACGTGAAAACCTTCGGCCGCGGCGGTCACAAATCCGGCGGTCGGATCGTCGAGCCCCGCTGGGATTTCAAACAATACGGCGAGTGCGGCAAACACGTCAGCTCCCTGTTCCCCCACGTCGCCGAGCACGTCGACGACATCGCGTTCCTGCATTCGATGACCGCCGACTCGCCCATCCACGGTTCGGCAATGCTGATGATGAACAGCGGCAAAATCCTCTCAGGAAACCCCGCACTGGGTTCCTGGCTCACCTACGGACTGGGCAGCGAAAACCAAAACATGCCGGGCTTCGTCGTCATGCTCGACCCCACCGGAGGCCCGATCAGCGGCGCTAAAAACTGGAGCAGTGGCTACATGCCAGCCACCTACCAGGGCACCGTATTCCGCTCCAACGGCGCCCCCATTCTCGACCTCGCTCCCCCCGCCGACTTCCCCGCCGGGCTGCAACGCCGGTTGATCGATTCCATCCAAACCGCCAATCACCGACACCTCGCCAATCACGGCGGTGAGGAAGCCCTAGCGTCGCGAATCAGCAGTTACGAACTGGCCTACAAAATGCAATCGACGGCCCCCGAAGCCGTCGATCTGGCCGACGAGACCGCTGAAACTCTCGCCCTCTACGGTGTCGAAGATCCGAAAACCGCCGACTTCGGCAAACGGTGCCTGCTCGCCCGCCGGTTGGTTCAGCGGGGCGTGCGTTTCATTCAACTTTACAGCGGCGGTGCCCACAACGACAATAACTGGGACGCCCACGGTGATCTCGAAAACAACCACAACAAGCACGCCGGTGCGACCGACAAACCCGTCGCCGCCCTGCTCCAAGATCTGAAACGCACCGGACTGCTCGATGAAACTCTCGTCGTCTGGGGCGGCGAATTCGGACGCCAACCCACCGCCGAATACGCCAACGGCAGCGGACGCGATCACAACTCATTCGGCTTCACCATGTGGATGGCAGGCGGGGGCATCAAGGGCGGGATCAGCCACGGGACGACCGACGAACTCGGTTCCGTCGCCTTCGAGAATCCGCTCCACGTCAAAAATCTTCACGCCACCATCTTGCACCAAATGGGACTCGACCCGAATCATTTGGCCTATTTCTACGGCGGACTCGACCAAAAACTCGTCGGCGTCGAACCGACCGAACCGATCCACGCAATCATCTGAACATCCCACGCCCGACCACTTTCCTGCACCCGATCGCATCATCGGTTAGACTAATAGCAAAGCGATCTCGCCGCTTTTCTCCTCCTCTACTCGAAACCCGCCGATCAAGATGCCACAACGCATGAACGTCTTCCAATTCGCAAATTCGCTTTGCTGCCCAACCCTGAAACTTCTCCCGCTGGTGATCCTGCTCGGAGTCCTCGCGACGCCGATATCGGTCCACGCCCAACCCCGGCCAGGGGCCGCTGCCGACGAAGAGGACGAAGATCCCGCCTTGAAACCACGTCCGGAATCGTTAACAACCAAAGATAACGTCAAACTCAGCACGTTCTACTTCCCCTCCAAACTCGGCAAGGAAGGCGCTCCTGTCATTTTGGTCCACGAATGGAAAGGGCAAGCCGCACCCTACCTGAAACTCTGCCTGACGCTTCGCAAAGCCGGGTTCGCCGTCATGGTCGTCGAGTATCGCGGCCACGGCAACAGCAAGAAATACACCGACCGCTCCGGAAAAGAAGAAGACTACAACATCTCCACCATGGGCCGACAAGATGTCGAAGCGATCGTCCGATACGACATCGAAGAGGTCAAGAAATTCCTCAAAGTGGAAAACAACGCTGGCCGACTCAACCTGAACGCTTTGTGCATGATCGGAGTGAAAGAAGGAGCCATCCTCGCCGGCTACTGGGCCGCACGCGATTGGAAAATCCCCAGCGTCGGACGCATCAAACAAGGACAAGACGTCAAAGCGATGGTGTACATCTCGCCCGAGAAAAATCTCAACGGCCTCGCCATGAATACCGCCGTCACGGACGCCAACCTGATCCGACTCCCCACCATGATCGTCGCCGGAAAAGCGAGCCCGCAAGGCAGCGAAGCACAGCGGATGGGCAGTCGACTCGAAACCGTCAAGAAAAAGCTCAGCCGTGGAACCGTCACCGGATTCGAATTAACACTCCCCGAAACCAACCTCAGCGGCCCCGCGCTGATCAACGAAGACTCCACCGTCATCCCCAAAATCGTCGCCTTCCTCAAAGAAAACGTCCGCATCAGCAGAACCGAAAACCCCTGGATCGAGCGATCAATGTAGGTCCATTGTCCTCAATTGACCCACACACCCAACCCACACACACCCAACCCACACACCCAACCCACACCGTCGCCCTGCAGAAATCAAGTCGAAGAGATGATTTGGAAAATGATCGCTTCGACCCGCAGCCCACCAACCGCCAATTTGCAACGTTCCTTTTGCAATTTGCAATAATAGCCCACAACCGCGTCCTTTGGCCATTCCGCGATTTCCATCAGCCCTCACACCCGCTGAAACCCCCAGCCCTTCAACTTCCCCACCGCAAACTCCGCGAAACCTCCCCGTTGAATCGCCTCGCGAGCCTGACTCATCAACCGACCGTAGTACATTAAATTATGATGAGAAAGCAGGATCGGCCCCAACATCTCGCCCGCATTGAATAGATGCCGCAAATATCCGCGACTGTGCCGGCACGCCAAACACGGGCAACCCTCCATCAAGGGGCGAATGTCCTCACGATGGACCGCATTGCGAAGCTTCAACGGACCCTCGTCTGTGAACGCAAGTGCATTGCGACCGTTCCGAGTCGGCATCACACAATCAAACAGATCGATCCCCCGAGCAATGTTCTCGAGCAGATCACGCGGCGTCCCCACGCCCATTAAATACCGAGGTTTTTCCGCTGGCAAATACCGCGTCGTGACCGCGGAGGTCGCGTACATCTCCTCCGGCGTCTCGCCTACGCTCAGCCCGCCGACCGCATAACCCTCGAACGACATCGACGCCAATTCGACCGCGCACTGCCGGCGCAACTCCGGGTCGAGCCCGCCCTGCACGATCGCGAACACCGCCTGCTCGGGCCGATCCGCAACGTCCCGGCATCGCTTCGCCCAACGAATCGAGCGGGCCAACGCATCCTCGACTTTCGACTTCTCCGCCGGCAAAGCGATCACATGGTCCAATACCATCATCACATCGCTGCCGAGAGCCTGCTGGATCTCGATCGAATGCTCCGGCGTCAACTCGATCACCGCCCCGTCGAGATGCGAACGAAACGTCGCCGCCTTTTCCGTGACCTTGTTGAGCGCACCCAACGAAAAGACCTGGAAACCACCCGAATCCGTCAGGATCGGACCGCTCCAACCACACATCGCGTGCAAACCGCCCAAACGGGCCACCGTCTCGTGCCCAGGCCGCAACCGCAGATGGTAAGTGTTGCCCAAAATCATGTCCGCTCCCGTCGCGGCCACCTGGTCGATCGTCAGGCCCTTGACCGTGCCGACCGTCCCCACCGGCATGAACCCAGGCGTCTGGACGTCGCCGCGAGGTGTTTGGAAAACACCCCGCCGAGCATCACCGTCGACGTGTTGTAAATCGAAGCGAAACACTCCGATCAGTCGCCACGCATTTTCAAACCAAGATCCGCCAACTTCTCGCGGACCTCGTTCAAACTCGTCACGCCGAAGTTCTTGCACTCCAACATGTCGTCGCCCGTCTTGCGAATCAACTCACCGATCGAATTGATCTGCAACCGAGTCATGCACTTCCGAGCACGGACCGACAAATTCAAATCCGCGATCGGACGCTCCAGCATTACTTGTTCGTCAGGCGACATGTGAGAAGTATCGATCGGCGGATCGCTACTCTTCTTTTCGCCCGCGAATTGACCGAGCGACAAACCCTTTTGGGTGAGCATCTCGCGAATCTCGATCAGACTCGTTTCGCCAAAGTTCTTGCTGCCGAGCAACTCCTGCTCACTGTGCCGAGTCAACTCGCCGATCGTTTCGATGCCCATTTTCTGCAGGCAATTCCGACTCCGCACACTCAGCTCGAAATTCGTCACCGGCATGTTTAGGATTTGGGCCAACCGATCGTTCCGCCGCTGGGCTTCCTCGTCGTAGAGCATGTTGCCCGTCGCGGACGCATCCTTCATGTACAACTGCGTACGAGGATGGCTCGGGAAGCAATCCAGAATCCGTTTGTAGCAGAGTTGCGCCTTCTCGTAATCGTTGCGGTCCTCGTACATCACACCCAGGTTCGTCAACGCACCCAACCCCGTCGGAAACGCCTTCGCCGCCCGCTCGTAAAGTTGCAACGCTTCTTCGTCGTTACCCAAGCGATCGTTTTCGAGTGCCAATCCGAACAGCGCCCCGGCGTGATTTTCATCCGTCGACACCGCCCGCTGGTACAGGTTGATCGCCTCCTCCATCCGCCCGCCCATCAACGCCGCCGTCGCCGCACGCTGGTACATATAATCCGCCGTCTGCTCGGCAGGCCCGAAGATGTCATCGAGAATCTCCATCGCCTTGTCGATCTCACCGGCGTAGCGTTTCGCCTCCGCAATCCCGATTTTGCAGTGGTCCTCGTTATAACCCGAAACCTTCGCCTTCTCGTAACTGGCGACCGAGTCGTCGTACTGCCCCAACTCGAAACGGCATCGGGCCGCGTAAAACAGCGCCATCGCGCTGCCATCGGACGACGACAAAGTCTCCAGTGAATCCGTGAAACGCCCCAGCAAAAACTGGCACACACCCATTTTGGCGCGGTTTGCAGGCGTCAATGCCGAATCCTGCTCCATCTCCTGAGTCGCATCACGCAACTCACCGAAATGGCCGTAGTTTTCAGTAATCGCTTTCCGGATCTCCGCAACATCATTCGGCCCGAACGCGTTGCTGTTCAAGACCATTTGCTTCAAGTCGAGCACTTCGAGATCGACTTCGCTCATAGATGAGATTCCCAAAAGAAAGGTGGCTTCGTGAGCCGACGACAAAGGACAGTGAGTCGATCGACAAACCGATCGAGGCAAGAAAACCCGTACGGCAAAAGCCAGCGGCCGGATTTGAACCGGCAACCCTCGCATTACGAATGCGATGCTCTGCCAATTGAAGCTACGCTGGCGTTCGACCTAGCAAGGATTATGGGCATGGACCGAAAAGAGTCAAGACGTCCTGCCGTCCCTGAGCGAATACCGGGCCAATTTTCCATATTTCCATGCCTCCCCGCCACCAACACCGACCCACATCCAAATTTTTCCCCAAACTCATCCCACCTCCTCTTGCAAACCACCTTCAGAATCTCTAACTTCGACACACGCGGCGGCCAATCCACCACCACGCCAGCACCCCTAGCTCAATTGGATAGAGCATCGGTCTACGGAACCGAAGGTTAGTGGTTCGAATCCACTGGGGTGTACTCGACTTACGTCAACTCGGCGGCCCAGTTGTACCTGGGTACACATCTCCTCCGTCCGGGGTGGATCGTCGTCCGATGAAACTTCTGCGGCTTTTTAAGCGCCTGAAGTCACCAGTTTCCAAGAGGATTAACTCCTCTTTCTCGTGATCCGTGTCGCCGCAACCGCGACACCGGAGCCACTCCGATAGGCGGGGGTCGGCTGCTCTGATCACTGCTCAGTTTCGGAATCGTAAAGCAACTGACGCGTGGTTGCCTGTCTGCGGAGCCGCAACGGGATCCCGAAACCCGGCACGAGTTTCGAGCTGCGGTTTGAACTCCCGTGCCGGTCAGCCTCGCCGACATGAGTTTGGCTGAGGTCCATTTGCTGATCTCGACGCAACCGATTGCAGATTTGACACCTTAGAATGCTCGGCGGTGCTTCTTAACAGACTCCGGCGTCGGCCACCGGTGCAACAATTTCACTCGCAAAACAGCCGGGAATGAGTCCGCGCACCTTTTCTTTTTCGTACCTTTTCTTTTTCAACATGAACCCTCAATGCCTGCCAAGTGTCGTGTCCACTGAGCAATTGACAACTTGGGAATAGATATGGATGCGGAACATGCCGCAATGCTGATGGCATTGCAAGCCGACGTGACGATTGAAGCAATCGTTGCTCAGGCTCCACTCCTTGCCGAACTGTTGCGAGACTTGGAACGGTCTGATGCGATCGAGAAGTTGTCGGCGCTGTTGCTTTTGCCCGAGCACCAGGGCAACACACCACGCCTGGAGTTCCTCGTCCATGCTGCATTCGCCATCTGCGACGGAAATCGCAAACTGTCTCGCAGTCGTGCGAATCAATTGTTCAAAGCCTGCGACGACACAATCGTTTCGCGGCTTGAAGATCCCGCGGAAGATCATTTCGCAACGCCAGTGTATTTCCAGGAAGAAGAATTCTTGGTGATCGAAGGACTCTGGGAGTCAGGGAATTTCTATTTGCAACGGATACTGAATGCCTTGGCGACGGCACCAAACGAGGGTGTCTTAGTCCAACTTAAAAAGCAAACACATGCTTTGTTGTCGCTTTCAAACGCCGCGTGCCAAGAACGTATGGACGGGCGGTACGTGCCTGGAGCCCCAGTTCCTGGAAAGTCGCTCCAGCCAGACGCCATGCTTCATCCTGAGGTTATTCGTTTTTCACCCAGTCGCCTCAAGGAGCTAGGGATCGAGAAGGGTGACTTGGCCGCTTTTCAATTCCCAGTTGAGAAAAGGAAATGCTTGCTGAGTGAGTCGCTCGCCGTCACTTCTCTGCATCGCCAGCCGATCATCGAACAAGAGGGCGATTTGATTGCTGCGATTCCCGGCGCAGTTTCATTCGCAATTCGTCAATCACTTTTCGAGGTCGCCGATCATCTTGGCAACCTTGAGCAACTTTCAACCGCGATTGGGCAGGAGTACGAACGGCTATTTCGTTCTGCGGCGATACTTGGAACTCACCGCCATGCCCCAATCCACTTCGTGCGATCTGGCAGCACGTTAACGGCCGAAGTTGTTACGAGAATCGACCGGAACACATGGCTCCAAGTCGTCTTTTTTGCTGACACACTTCATGGAATTTCTGAGTCATCCGTTGCAGGACCAACTCCCCCAAACCTTGAACTCGCAGAGTTCGTTCGACACCAAGTTTTGACACAAAATCGAATCCTAGAAAACCAGCCGGACTTCAAAGAAGGCATCAGCCTGCTTGTTGATTGCGGAGTTGGCCGTTCAGGGAGTCTGCTCATTACAAACGAACAATCAGATGCTTGGACCATTGAGCCCATAACTGCCCCGGATTTGTTGACGTTGAGCCGAATCGACGAGATGGACTCTTTGAGATTCATGACGATGCTCAAGAGTCGCAAGGTCGCCGAGGACCACGGCGTAAGGATCATCAACCCGTGGGGCGTCGCGACTCTGATTGCTTGGATGCGTAGCAACGGTGGCCACATTGTCCCTCATCGCGATGTCTCGCAAGATCTTCGCGGCGAAAGCTTCTCAGTGAGTCTGCTCCCAGCCTGTATCCGAGACTTGCGTTTGCTTGATGCGGAAGAGAACGACACCCAATTCGCAATTCGATCGGATGGAACCAAGCATCAAGTCCGGAGGCTAGGTGGATCGACATTCATCGACGACAGAAAAACTGTTGTCTACATTCCTTCGCAACCCGATGCTGACGGCGGCCTCCCGTACGTTCACTGCACAGCGGAATGTGATTGGTGGTTTGTTTCGAATAGCGATAGTGAAGACCCAAACCGCTTTCAGCATGGTGAAACGGCGCTGACTTGGATGCGACGAATCATTCCAGTCGTCGCACCTGAAATTGCTTCGACTATCGGAAAAGCCATTGAGGTTCACTTGCATTTCCCTGGCACTGGTAGTCTTGACACCCCAAGCAGTGAGCAGGCACTCCCGACAGCGACTGAGATCCGCTCGGAGATGCAGATGACAGTCAACGAATGCATCGTGACGGTTCAGTTTGGCAAGTCGTTCGATTTGGGTTTGCGCGCGCCCGACAATCGGTCGGAGAGGGCTTTGGTTTAGGCTGCCGTCGAAGGCCTATTGAGTCTTGGGCGTTTCACCCCAGAAGGTAACCAAGTCAATCGGCTGGTCAATGAAATTGTGGTGGATCAATTTGCTCGTCAAATGCACAGTTTCTCCGCTCGAAACTACCGAGATCGTTTCGCGCTCTCGCTAAATCAATCGGTTGTCGAGGCGACGGATCAGGTCAACGCGAACTTGAGGTTTGGCCTTGCCTTCCGTGCCGAGCCGGTCCTCGGAGGACGACGATCTTTGCGTTCGCGCGTTTCATGCACTCAGCTATTGAATGCCGTCGTTGAATCGCTGGAGAAGCAACTACATGAGGTACTCAGCGTATTGGACCGTCGCGATGTTTTACAACATGCGATCAGAAACTACGAAACAGCCACTTTCCGCAAGGACCGATGGGAGAAAACGGCACAAGCCAACATTTCGCTTCATCCCGACGACCCAGATGCCGCAGAAGTGATCGCCAGGCAAACCGGACGACTTAATTCAGCGATCACTGGTTCTCGCTTGCTATTAGAAATTGCGGGTACCATGTGTACAGTCTTGAACGGTCGGCAGATTGGGCAGATCGAGTTTCAGGAGGTGTTGTCGCTCATTGATTCGGTTCAAATCCTACGTGGCTGGGCTGACTCGATCCATCGCGGCGCAATGCCACCCGTTCTGAAAATCACGCCACTTGGAGACATTCTGGCAGATACGACGTTCCAGGACGAAGTGATGCATTGCTTTCATTTGTACGCTTCAAAAATGTCTGTAGAAGAAGGGGCGGCGAATGTTGTTCAGAATTACAAAAAGCCAGAACCGATCTTTCGCGATGCACCGAACCTCAATTCCTTTGAAGCTGCGTTGTTGAGCGAAGTCGGGATCGGGATCGACGAAATCTCCCTCTTCCTAGAAGCACTCGAAGACTTGGGGGTAAAAGAAGACAGTCTGTTTTACGAGATCGACCGCAAGTCGCTACTCAACTTTTTGGATTCCTACCATAGTCGCGATACGGCTGAGTCAGTTCTTGATGCCTTCACACTACCGAGTCGAGCAGATTGGTCGAGTATCCCCAATTGCTTTCGCGGACGAGACCTTGAATTGTGGCAGACACGACGAATGCTCTCTGCCGTTCGGCGTCCCATCATTGATATCGGTTGTGGATCAGAACTATTGATTTCACCCAGCATGGTTCGAGAGTCAGTTGCTCACGTGATCCACGCGTATTTTGAAGGTCATTATTTTGACGAGGACCTGAAGTCGAAGCCGATGAGGCAATGGAAGTCGAAACGAGCCAACGAACGTGGGACAAAGTTTGCTACGCTCGTTCGCGATCGACTCGAAGAACTCGGATGGCAAACCTGGCTTGAACTTGAATTCACCGAGCTTTTCGAGCTCGGCCCAGGGCATGTCGACCGACGGTTTCTCAAGCAACTGGGAGACGTGGATGTGCTCGCATTTGATCCAAATGCTAGACGCCTTTTGGCAATCGAGTGCAAAGACCTTTACTACAACAAAACTCATTGGGAAGTTGCAGGGCAACTGCTCGACTATCGAGGTGAGACAAAGCCAAATGGCAAGCCTGACGACCTGTTGAAGCATCTCAATCGCATGGAATTCATGAGGGTACACCTGGAATTCGCAAGCAGGTTTGTCGGAACCCAAATTTCAGCCCGGCTCGAACCTTGGATCATTTTTCGTCATCCCACGCCGATGTTGTTTCAGCCGAACCACTTCCAAGGAAAGACGTCGGTTGGCTATTTCGACGATTTTGGGAAACACTTTTCGCTGAATTTCATTGAATCAACTTGGTCAGACGATTCACAATAGATTTGCTGACGTTCTCGCAGGTATTTGTTCTGAACCGAGACTGTCAATCCAAGTCCCCAACCACACGAAGCAACGCAAAAAGTTGCTAGAGTCAGTCTAAGCCGTTCCGAATTTGCCTTGGAACGTGGTTCGCGACACGTCAAGCTGAATGATCAATCGAACAATTGGCGTAAGTTCTTGCCGCTTCGCGTTTGTAATGCCGTCCAACTCATCAGAGACACCATCCATGCGAACACAGGTCTCCAAGCTGCATTTTTCTCGCGCCCGATTCCCCACCCATTGTGGCCCTGAATGTGTAGCCAGATTTCTGTTCGCCATCTATTTGAGGATTTCTGTTCTGTTAACTGCACTTAGATTGCGAAGAATTGCTAAGCGATGGATCGACGTTGCCGCCTACGGGGCAATCGGCGGCTTCCTTTGGTTTATGTTCGAGCCTGAAATTACGATTTATCTCGAACCTGCGGTCGAGCGATTCGCTTCGTTGAGGTGGGGAGTCGTCGTATTCGTGCTTGCGGCGTTGATGCTGCTTGGTGTCAGGATCGTTGGAGGTCGCGCACTTGGGCTGCTCGGGTTGATGAACGCATTTACCTATCCGTCACTTTGGATGGGCGCCGCGGTTGGTGCCGGCGTTATCATGTTTAGCAAGGACCAGTTCACGTCTCTGCATTCACTCTTGGCGTGCATTGTTGCGGCGTTCGCTTTCAGTCTTTTGGCCAATCGCACTCAGAACTTTTGGCCGAAGAGAGTGCCTCCTGCTTCAAGCCAGGTAGAGCCACCCATTGCTGACAATGACTGGCTGCACTGGATTGCTGGCAGCGACGATCCGATTATTCACCCAAAACAAGATGCGTTTGGACACACTGCCACGGCCATCAGAATCGCAACCAGAATCAAGAATGGTCTTTCCAGCGAGTGCCCAACCATTGCACTGATTGGTCCTGTGGGTTCGGGAAAGTCCTCGATTCTACGTCTCGTGAATCACCATCTTGAATCGGAGTCGTCATCCTCGGCGCGTGTTTCGCTGGTTGCGGTGAGCGTGCTTCCCTTTGAAACGACTGAGTCGGCAGTTCGCGGCATCATTCGTTCGCTGATTCAGGAACTGTCACGGCACGTCAGCGTGATCGGCCTTGCGGGAATCTCCGAGGTCTATCTGAGCGCCATCGAAGACAAAGGTGGGATGCTTCGGATTCTATCGCACCTGCTGCGAGGTTCGGGGACGCCCGCAGAAACACTGAACGTGATTGAGGATATCGCTGTCGCTATCGACCGGCAAATCGTCCTTTGCGTGGAAGACATCGAGCGACTGGGGACAACACTCGTCACACGCAACAAACGCTCTGAAGCGGATATCGACGATGAACTCTCGCCGATCCGAAGCCTTCTGTACCTGCTCGACCAACAAAAAGAATTTCGGTCATCATCGCTGACGGAACGTTGGAGAATCGCTTTGACGTAGACAAGGTTGCAAGATACATCGAGAGTCCACCGAGAATCGGATTTGAGCAGGCTTGGCGAGTTCTCTGCGACTTTCGAGACCAGTGCCTCTTGCGAGAAGAGCCGAGCATTTTCGATGCCGCGTCGTTCGCCCATCGCGATCGCTTGAAGATCGAAAACCTTGAAATGCAAGCTGCGATACTCCAATACCGTCATGATCCGCAGCAGCCTACGTTGCATGAATCCGTCACGATGCTTATCGAAACTCCCCGTGTGTTCCGCATGTTACTACGAGCCTGCTATGACACTTGGCGTTCACTGCGAGGCGAAATTGACTTTGATGATGTACTCGTGATGACCACGCTGAAGATCGCAAGACCCAAAGTGTTTGCGCTCATCAATGATCGCATCAGTGACTTTCGACAGGGCTTTCTTTCTCATGCAAGCAATCGTAATAACGATGAGGCAGTGGTCAAACCAGCAGCAGAGGAACTGAAGGCACTGCTCGCCCGCGAGAAGGACTTGGTGAAGGCGAATGCGATTGCGGAATTGATCGAGTTTGTGTTTCCAGACTTTCAGCGACAAGGCCAGAGCGGCAGGCAGCCTTTTCGACACATCACAGCGAACCCTCAAGGTCTGGCGATCAACGTCAATGTGGACTACTGGGAGCGGTTCGCTGCATCCGTTCCGATTGATTTTGAAGAATCCGACCAACAGTTGATGCAGGAAATCAATTTTTGGAAAGAGCGAACCAGCGCCGCACTCATCGCAAGGATGATTGATCCCAAACGTGGTCATCGTGTTGAGTGTTATGCGGAGCACTTTGAACCAACCGAAATTGTTCGCTTGCTCAAAGACACAACCGAGTCGTTGAAAGACGTTGCAGCGACGCATTTTGCCGATCGCGGCGTGGCGACGCCAATCGTTTCAATTTGGCGGATGGCCATCGTGCGGCGTCCCGACGCGCATGAGTTGAGCATGGCGATCAATAGCGGCATAGCGAACGTCATCGACACGAACTTGCCGCTGGCCAACACCTTGTTTAACGTGTTTTGCGAGCGCGAAGAACCCGAGCATATCTATCTATTGTCGCGGGATAATCGTGACAACATTCGCAACTGCCTCACATTGTTGATGGTCAGCCGATTCAAAGACGATGACGGCACGAAGCTTGCTGACGCTCTGAATGACGGATCACCGTACTTGCTGGGATGGCTAGTTCGGACGCTCACGCGACGTCGACATGACAACTATGACGGAATTCCATTCGACCGATGGAGCGATTTCGCGAAGATCATGGTTCGAGCCGCGAAACAGGATCCTGGCAAGATGCTCCCCCAATTCGTCGGCTTTTTAACCAACAGCGTCGATGCGAGAGGCGATGATGGCCACCGATTGACCTATCGTCACAGCGAGTTTGATGCAGAGAGAACAGTCCGGTTATTTGGAAATCAGGCAGCCGACATTGCAACACTTTTCCGCGACAATGAAGTCCCAGGCGATCTGGAACCTCAACCCGCCGAGTCTTACGACAAGATACGCGGTTTCGTAGTTGCAAATCCTGACTGGCCTCAATCGGACACATGCGATGAAGACGAGACTTACGCAGATGCAGAGAGCCAACACGACAACGACGAGTCGCGTTAGGCTTGGATTCCCCGCGAAGAGACCGTTATGATTCGCATTGGCTGCCGTTTTGCCGCCTCCGAGGTTGATTATGAAGCACGTCGCCAGAGAATAGAACGCAATCGAATTGCATCCGTGTGAGACCTGCCTGTGCCTGAACCAACCAATAACCTGCTGCACGAACTGCGTGAAAAGCTGCACGACCGCCGTGGCTCTAAAGCGGCTGTGTTGGTCGGCTCCGGCTTTAGTCGTAATGCCGATCCGAAATTTGGAACCACTCGAAGCTTTCCACTTTGGGAAGACTTGACGGCGCGGATGATCGAGCGACTCTACCGCGATCCCAAGGCAGCCCGCAATCGGCTCAAGTCGGCAGGTGCAATCAGTTCCGCGCTGCGTTTGGCACAGGAGTTTGAAACCGAATTCAGTCGCCCCGATCTGATCGAGTTGGTGCGAGAAGCCACGTCGGATGACGGATTCGAGCCGTCAGACATTCACGAGTCACTGGTCGATTTGCCTTGGTCAGATATTTTCACCACGAACTACGACCGGTTGATCGAGCGAGCGACATGTTCACGCAGTACGGATCGACTTCGACATAATCAATACAACCTCGTAACGAGCGAGGCGGACATTCCACTTTCCCGGAAGCCGCGGATTGTTAAGCTACATGGAACGCTGCCCGATCTGTCTGGAATGATTCTTACGGAAGAAGACTTCCGCCGTTACGAAACCGATCATCCGCTGTTCGTGAACGCAGTACGGGCATCGCTTTCGGAGAACACGCTTTGCCTTGTCGGTTTCTCAGGTGATGATCCAAATTTCCTCGCTTGGTCAGGCTGGATTCGCGACACACTGGGGCCAGCAACGCCGAACATTCTGTTTTTCTGCGGCCAGCCTCTCGCGGACTTTCAGACGAAGCTTCTGCAGTCACGGAACATCACACCCATCGCGTTGACGACGACGTTTGACGAGGCAGACTTCCCCAATTCTCTGCGGAAGCTGTTGTGTTTCCTTGAGCAAGATCCAGCGACGGCGAGTATTTCATGGAATCGCCCGCCGAGCCTAGTTGCGATTGAAGCTGACAATGCAGCGGCTTACGCGGAAGGCAGTGGAATCGGTGATGCAGATCTCGTTGAGATTGCGTTGAAGTGGCGCCGTAACCGACTTGCGTACCGTGGCTGGAAAATGCTTCCGTCCGATTCGGCTGGCTACCTCTGGGCAAAGACACGGCATGTGATCCGTCAGACGCTGAAAACGGGATGGAAGCAACTATCGGACGCAGAGAAACTGCTCTTTATCTCAGAAAGTCTTTGGCGTTTCTCGAAGTGCAGGCAGCTGATCTTTGACAGTTTCGCAGACGATATCGTCGAGCCATTCTTGGAGACGATCGACGCCAGCGTCTACGAACCGGACGACGCAGACGAGTGCACTGAATTCGCATCGAATGAAGAGCGTGCCAGCGTTCTGGCATGGGACTTACGGAGAGCCATCGTTAGCGTTCGCTGCGAAATGGCTCGTCATGCCCGTGAGCGGGGCGACGAAGATCGGTTCACGCGTTTGACTAAATCTGTCCAACATGACAAGGAAGCGACGGCGGAGGATCTGCACTTCTTGAAGCATCAACGAATACTTCTCGCCATCTCGCAATTGCGGGCAGAGGAAGCTCAGCGTTTACTGGGCCGATGGAACACCGACTCGGGATCACCTGTGTGGACGATTCGGAAGTGCGGGCTTTTGATGGAGCTTGCGAAAGTTGAGCAGGCGGCGGCACTGATCGCGAAGCTCGTTGATGGGCTGAACAAGTTGAAGTCCGACAACGAGTTGAGTTACGAGTCAGCGTCCATCGAGGGCATGGCACTTCACTTGATGCACTACGTCAATTGGTGGCGAGATTCCAAGAGATGGGAAGACCATGATGACCAACAGGCGGAGCCATTGGGGCAACAAGCCGATCAGGAAATCGAGTCGCCGACCGAACGAGAATTCTCGGCAAACTCCTTCAAAAAACAGCCACAGGTGAAGAAGCAGCCCGAATCGCAGAAGAAACCTCTCAGCAGCGATCACGTTCATGACGGCGATCTTGAGCATCGGCTCCAGGAACTGAAGCCAATGGGCTGCGACTACAGATCTGAATTCCGAGAATTAAGGGATCGTTTACGTTTCGTGACAACCGATGCTCGTCCAGAAAGCTACAACGATGGTTTTGAAGTTGGGTACGTCAATCATTCAGGATCCAGCGGCGACAATCAACTGCTCTTTGAGTGTGAATCCGCCATCCGCTTCATCGAAGACGCTGGCTTACCCATTACCATCCACGAACTGATGTTACTCAACGCGGCGGAAGACCTCGTTGGCACGGCCGCCCGAGAGATCGCTAGTGATTCATTGGATCGGGCAACGGGGCAAGTTTGCCGATGCCTCAATAGCAAGTTGGTCAAAACGTATTTTGACCGACGAACACTCGCCTCGATGGACGATGTTCAGGTCGAAACACTATTCAGGAATTCTGTTGCTGATTTCAAGGCAGCTCTCACCAAAATCAATGTCACTCGTCCGAAGCGGTCGTTTGTCGATCAATGGTTTGAACGCCGTTTTAAGTTCAATGCAGCTCTGCTCGCGCAGCTTGTCGTCCGAGTTGACCAAGAATGTGTGGCCGAGCTTGCGGAAATTGTTTTGCCTTTGACAGGTGAACCACTGATTTGGCAGCGCCCAGGTGTTGGCGGTGCAGTCGCTGTCCTGCTCCGGCGGATGGCGAAATGCTTGAATGCGAAAACTTCAGGTGACTGGATTCCCAAAGTGCTTGAGATGCCAGTTGCCTTCAACGGCAAAGCCGATTTCAACGACTGGTCTGATCCCACTGAAGAATTGTTTGTCAATCGCGGTTAGGAATTTAGCCACTTTCGCGGTTTGGCTGAGGGTGCGGTTGCTTGATCGGTGGCGGGTTTGGGGGCTGTTACGGTTGCTCGTTTGTGTTCAATCGGGTTTGGATTTCTTGTGCCGCTTCGTAGAGAGGGAGCTGGCGGTAGGCCGACCAGAGATCCAAAGCGTTGCCTTTGCTGTCGCACCGGAAGCAGCGGTAGAGGTTCAGCCGGGTATTCACGCTGAATGTGCGATGGCCACCACGCGATGATGAACTCAATGCGATGGGGGTGGTGCTGCACCGCGGGCAGCTGCCGCGAAGCTGATCGCCCACCCGATTTATCGCTCGCCACGACATCCAGCTCAGCACGTCTTCGATCCGAAGACGGGATCGGAGTGCACGGTAATCAATACTCATGAAAGATACTCTGATCAGGTGGATGCCGTGTGATCAGGTGATTTGGTTCTGCTCGGCTCGGTGTTGACGATACGATTTGCCGTCGAAGCGGATCACGATCGCCCGGTCAACCAACCGGTCAAGTAGCGCCATCACCAACGGAGGATCCCCTAAATACTCCGTCCAGTCTCCGAAGTCGACGTTCGTGACGAACGCCGTCGAGCCACGACCGCTCCGTGCATCGACGACTTTGTAAAGTAGACTCGGGGACTCGGGATACTCACGACGCTCCAGCTTGTCGAACCCGAATTCGTCGATAATCAAGAGGTCGAATGATTTGTATTAGCGTATCCGGGCAGCCAACGTTTTATCTCCGGCGGCAGCAGTCAGCTCTTCAAGTAACGCGCCGCTGGTGACGTAACGGACTCGATGACCTCGCACACAGCACGCGCGACCGATCCCTTGAATTAAGTGCGATTTGCCAAGTCCGCTTTTGCCCACGAAGGCGATGTTGTCACCACGGGCAATGAACTCGCCCGTCGCCAGTTCCTCCAACGGGCCACGCGGGAGCGTCTTGGCGTTGAATGACCAGTCGAATGATTCCAACGAGCATGAGTCGCGGAACTTCGCAAGACGGATGCGGTTTTCAATGGAGCGTTCGAGCGCTGAGCATGCCGGACCGGCAAGAAGTCGTTCTAAAAACTCCCACATCGTGTGATTGTTCTCCGTTGCTTCGCGAACGACAGCGTCAAGCTCTTCTTCACTGAGTCGAATCTTCAACGTTTGCAGATGCTTTAGGATCGATTCCCGATGATTCGGTGTGGTTGGCTTCCGTGCCACCCGTTTCACTGGAGTCTGTTTTACTGGAGTCTGCTTGCTCGTCGTTGCCATGGGGAGTCTCGGTTTCTGCGGAGGTGCCGTACAAGAGCTGTTGGTATTCTTGGCTGTGCCGAGGCCCAATCGGTTCGCTATCGGCGAGTCGCTTGAGCGATTCTTGAGATGCCTCGTCAAGCTGTTGCCAGCTCGGTTTCGGTGTCGCTTGATGAGCCAAGATGCGTTCCAGCGACGTGAATCCGATCGCGTGATACTGCACCGCACGCTGCATCGCCCGCAGTAAATCGCTCTTATGATAGGCGTGCAGTAGCCCGAGGACTTGCAACGCTTGATGTTTGCTGTTTCGCTGTTTGTGCTCGAGTTCTTCGAGATACGCTAGACCGATTTCGCCAAGCTCGGCGTATCGTTCTCGCAGTCTTTCCATCTGGGCTTCGTGATCACGCGGTGGGGTGTGCTCGGGCTCCATACGCCGCTGCCCTGAAACGCCTTGCATCACGACATGCCGAGCGACTTCGTCCAGCGAGCGACCGTAGACAATCAGGAATTCATCGAGAATTCGCACCGGCAGCAGCTCGCCGACCAACCGCCAGGGAACCGAGTAACGATTGTTCGCATACTGAACCGTGCCGTCGGTATCGACGACGCGGTAGACGACCGCAGCGGTATCGAATTGCAGCCCCGGCATCGGCAGCAGATGGGGAATCTCTTCGGCGTGCAGTTCCAGTGGCGTTTTCTTGGTCGTGCCATGGATTCGCACGTCGGCCACCTGAGCCAGCCACCAGCGAGTGGTCTCGTTGAGGTGATCGAGCGAGCGGAACTCGCGACCGTTGAGCAGGTTCGTTTCGATATAATGAAACGGACGTTCGACCTTGCCTTTGGTTTGCGGGCGGCGAACTTGGCAGGCCCACGGTTTATAACCGTAATGCGTCGCGAAGGCCAAAAAACGCGTGTTGTAGACCGGTGCGTCGTCTTCCCAGCGTGTGACGGCGACTTTCATGTTGTCGTACAAGCACGTCGCGGCGACACCGCCGAGATGCTCGAACGCTTTGATGTGTTGCCGGATCGTGGTTTCAAATTCCATCGTTTGGGTGAAACAGATGTACTGCCGCCGTGAATACCCGAGAATGTAGCTGAACAGATTGACGCGGCGTTTACCTTCCCCGGTGAAGTCAATGGTATACGTGGCCCAGTCCATTTGAGCTTGCACACCGGGGGCGGTTTCATAGCGGACGACCAGTTGCTTACTCGGTGTCTTTCGCAAGTGCTTGATTCGCTGGCGGAGGATCGTGTAGCCACCTTGGTAACCGCTCCGGGTGAGTTCTTCCATCGCCCGTGTGGCGGTGATGCTGGGGTAGCGATCCAGCAGTGCGGCAAGTTGATCGGCGAAGGGATCGAGCTTGCTCGATCGTAGCGTCGGGGCCGCTCCCAGACTCGCTGGCGGTGTGTCGTTTTGGATCGCTGCCTCGACATCACGCTGCCGTGTTTGCTTGCGGATGATCTCCGTGACGAGGTATCGACTGAGGTTCATCTCAGTAGCAATGCTACGGATAGATTGACTTTTTTGCCAACGATGAATGACTTCGTTTTCTTCTTCGCTGTTCATGGCAGCTTGAGTTCTTTCAAGAAGTCTTCCGTTGCTTCATAGACGAGTGCTGTTTCTTGTGACAATTTGACGAAGCTGTCGGTCAGTGGTTCACGGTCAATCGCCTGCAATTCAGCGCGGCCGGTGTACCGCAGCCAACTGTTCATCTTGGCCAGGCAATCCAACAACATGCCCAGTCGTTTGGCCACTCGGTTGCCGTTGATGCTCATGCGAGGGTCCCAGTGATGGACGTATTCGGTTTGCGATTGCCGCAGTGCTTCACGTGGTTCTGAGAGTACGAAGTTGGCTTGTTCGGTTGTGCCGCTGGCGGTCAGTAGGTCGACGACGTCGGAGAGTTCACGCGATGTTTAAGAAGCGGATGTTGACATGGCCATGGCTGCCTTCTGGTTGCCGCGCGGCAACCGGGTCAGATGTCGAGCTTGAGTCGGCGTCATCAGCCCGAGTCGTAAGGACTCGCGAGCCTCATCGCAGAGTCGCTCGATAAGCGCGAGTCGTCGATTGACCCAGCTCTTGTGGCGACCGAGCATGGTGGCGACTTCGGTTTGTTGCAGTCCGTCTTCACGGACCAGTGCGAAGATGATCCAGGCCTCTTCGAGTTCGACGGGTCGACCCACGATTCGGTTAAGATTGAACAGTGCCGCTTTGGCCGATTGCTCATCGACTTCGAGCGTGCGAGCGTTTAAGTGCGTAAACCCTTTGAGCGATCGAGCCACGTGGAGGCGTTTGAAGCCATCGACGAGTACCGTTTGTCCTTCCAGTTCGCAGACAATGATCGGCGACACCTGCCCATAATCTTTGAGCGATTGAGTCATCTGTCGTTCCAGTTTGGGCTGGACGAGTCGATAACGTTGCAACCGCTCATCGATGTCTTGGAGGGCAAGCACACGATCATGCTGGCTGACTGGAATGCTCTCACATTCCAGCGTTGACTTTGGGGATTTTGGCATCGCCGATGACTCCTCACGCACCAGGAACACGTATCTGCACCTGAGCCGGGTGGCACGGGAGGCAGATGATGGTTAATCACGGTTCGTAATCGTAGGTGGAGCTGGCGTTGGATCGATATGCGTCACACGAAAATCCGGTTTCGTGCCGGTCTCAAGAGGCCCGTCGCGAGCCCAAGTGCGCCCGATTCGGAGCCTTGCCCGCCACCGCCGCTCACGTATCAGGACGGCACGTAAAGCCTTATGACAACTGGAGCAACAGAACTTTTGCAGCGGTGATCGAGGCGGCGGTGTAAAGCATTGGTAGCAGCCCGATCGATCGCAAGAAGATTTTTCTTGGGAATCGTCCTTGTGATAGCCCTCGCGGGGTTGGCCAGGCGGTACGGGTTGTCTTTTTTGAGGGATCTCCGGTTGCTCGATCCGGGTGGCCGCCTGTTCCTTGATCCTGGCGCGATACCGAGTCGCCTGCTCGCGGCGTTTCTCCTTGCCGGCGGGCGACGCACGATAATTCCGATTGGCCTTGGCGATTCTCCATCTCGCCGCGTCGTCCCTACAATCGTCTCCGCAGTACCGATCGAGATGATGATCGGGAGAGAAATACCGATCACACTCCTTGAGCAAGCACTTTCTGGAAGAAAGCTGCGGCGTTTTGCCTTGCCAGGGTCGGGGCGGGGAAGGATTCTGTAAGTGGGCCAAGGGGAGCGTTTACTCCCTGCAGGTCAAGTCTCACCGTTGGAGGTTGTTACTCCACGGTGAGGCGATTCATGAAAAAGACCGACCAACTCTAGCCGGCCAGCGACGACCCACCGGCATAGTCCAAAATCGTCAGCCCACCGCGATCAAGTCCCAGCGGCCACCGTCAGCCAAACCGCGAAAGTGGCTAAATCTGAAACCGCTGTCGACACGCTTGCCGTGTTTGCCTCGTGAGTTTCGGCTCAAAATTGCGATGCAAGAAACTGTTTGATTGTGGTCTCAGGTGCAATTGCTATTCGTTAATCGGAAAAATGATCTTTCTAATCAGTCGCTGCCCTGTTCCGCGGATGTGAATCACAAAGACCTTGCTGTCCCGGATCGCAAAAAGAGCACGGTAGGGATTTCCCTTCCGCGTGCGGAAAATTATTTGGTGTATCGGAATGGGATGCAGTTTACTTTCGGGAGCGAGCGCACATCGCTCCGGGTTTTCCGTAAGAGTCTCCCGAGTTGCATCCCAGCGTTCAAGCCACTTTTCTGCACCGAGAGGCGACCGTCGAAACAGCCACGTGAGTATTTGATCGAGATCGCGCTCGGCAGTTGGAAGAACGATGACCATGTGCGTCATTTAGAATCGAAACCAAACTTTTTCCTCAATTCACTTGAAACAATGTCTGCCGGTTTTCCTAAGCCAGCGTTCATGTCTACAAGTCCTTGTCGAATGGTTGCGTTAATCTCATTGCTTTCCTTCGAGTCGTACCATTGGAGCATGAGGTCATCGAGTTCAAGTTCGTTCTTTCCTTGGCTCAATTGGCCTAACGCGAATTGATGAAATTCTTCAAGAAGTTGTTGCGTATCACTCATAGTTTTGTCTCCGTGTTGGGTCGATTGTTGATTCGGTTACTGTGTTGGAGCAATCGATCGAAGTTCGCGGAACTCTGCGTCAAACTCTTCAATCGGGCGTCCCTCTCCACGGAGAGCCTGATCCAGACTCACTTGAATTGCCGCGCGTTCCCCATCGCGTTCGATTAGGTCCATCACGTATTGTTCAACGGTTGTGAATCCGGCACTCATCGCAAGCGTTTTAACGATTGGTTCTTGATCGGATGGAATTTCTATTTGCATGGTTTTCTCCTGGTTGACCAGTTTAACACAGCAGAAGCGGCGAGGTCAAAGTGATTCTCCGTCGCCCCACTCACTTCGCCGAAACGGTTTGGTCCGGATTCATCGTGAAGGGAGGTTTCGCAATTACCTCGGCAAGCAGCGACTTTGCCCCGACCCGCGACAGACCACGGGCGAGCATCTCCGATTTGACGCCGTCGAGCAATTGATCGAAGGACAAGCAGTCTTTTTTTGTCAGGACGACCATCGCCAGTTCTTGGACGAGCGTGGGACTCGCCCTCCTCGTCTTTTGGGTGGCGTCCCCGCCACGCGTGGACTTGGCGTTCAGCTTTCCGTCACGGAGGGCGGCCAGTGCCAATTGAATCTGATCAAGCCGGTCCCCTACTCGCTTGGCTTGAGACGAAAGATCGCCAAGTTTCAAGGTCAAGTTAGCTTCGTGAACGGCCAAGTTTTCGATGATGTCGCTGAGTTCTGTTTGCGATGCACACAGCGACAGGGCACTTTGGATCTGCAGCAGATTCTTGCGATCAAATTCTCGGAGTCCGAAAGCCGTTGGTTCGGGTTTTGGCGAAGTGCCCTGTCCCCCTGCTGTGCCCCGGCTGCTGTGTCCTGGCTAGCAGGATAAAGATCGGCAAATTGGTGTCGCTCGCGGTTTCACTTTGTACCACTTTCGCGGAGTGGCCGATGGGTGAAAGTCACAGCGGTTGCCGCGCGGCAACCGTCCTGGGTCACGCTAACGCCTTGCCTATAATGGATTTACGAGTTCCTGATGCGTGAGGGGTGGTCGACCCACCTTTAGTCCTGGACCTTCGGCCACGACCGCGAAAGTGGCTCGATTCCTAACCGCGATCGACAAATTGGTCAGCGTCGTCAGAAAATCGCCACTGAACGGCAATGCAGACCAAGCTCCAATCGCCCAGCCTCTGTGCTTCGCCCATCTCTAGCGTTAGCCGATTGCGGTTTGTGGGTGGCCCCTATTGGCTCCCTATTGGCCGCCTATTGGCCCACTACGTTCGGCCTCCACTCCGGGCACCGCTCGGTTTTTGCCACGTCAACGGTTGATCGCTTCGATGATGGGCGTCGCTGGGCAACGTCGTTTCGCACTGGTCCGCTTCCCTGCCCTACGTTCCGGCTGCATCCATGCACCGACCGCCCATTCCGCGGCGACCGTCCATGGATCGCCGTGCCTAGCGGCATTTTCGCCGATCGCTCTCTCGGGCGTCACCGCCCGCGGTCGCTCCGACGTGAGACATCGGTTTGTGGTGGTGCTGGAGTTCACACGATTGGAGACTCGTTCGCCACTGCTCGTTGGAACGTCAGCCGAGGTTCCGGCGGCGTGGAGAAGCTTTCCCCTTCGGCAACGATGTTAGCGCCGCCGGTTCTAACCAAAAAAGCATGTTCCACCATTGGCGCAACTGGCAGTGCACGCAATACTAGTTGCGTGCAACACAACTTACGTACTGAATGGGAGCGCCGAAATGGCCAAATCGAAGGGAAAACCGGAGTTTCTGACCGACGCCGATAACATTGAGTTTTGCGGGTTAATCGCCCACCTGGCAAGTCTCGGGGGCCATCAACAGCAGGTTGCCACTCTGTTAGGCGTGTCGCCCGGACACTTGAGTCATGTCGTCAAAGGAAATCGCCATGCTTCAGTGAAGCACCTGGGGAAACTGCGAAAGCGCATTCAAGAGATCACGAAGGAAGTGAATGCCAATTCACTTCCTGGTTCGACAAAGATAGTATCGTCGGTTTTCTCGGTAGACCGTGCGACGCTTCGTGGCTTGTCGGTATCAAGTTCAGTGATCGCTTTTCGTAATCTTCTTTGGGCACGAGCGATTGAGCGAACGATCCCAACAACTCGTATCAGCATCTCAGAGCGCGTTAACGTTGCTGATGGCGGTGTGGATGCGTCTATCCTGTCTGGACCAACCATCGAGAGTGACGAACTGCTGACAACTGGGACCAGATTCCAAATAAAGACCGGAGACTTCGCCCCTTGGCAGAAATCTCAGGTTGACACCGAGCTGTTTGGTCGCGGGAAAAAGCCAGTGTTCAAAAACTTAGGATCGGAACTCCAAGACATGCTGAAAGCGGGTGACCGTTTTGTACTGGTGTCGTTTGGGGAAGACCCTATCGACCGGAACATTCGCAAGGCACGAAAGAATTTTGCCGACGCGTTCTCAGCATGCGGCTATCCAGATATTGAAGTTGAAGTTTGGGGACAAACACACCTCATTGGGTTATTTAGAAAATATCCATCAGTTTGCCTTGGGCTTAACGGGCACGATCACCAGGGATTCATCCCGCACGTGTCATGGGCATCGGCTTTTGATATGAATCCCAGCGTTCATTACAGCGCCGAACAACAACAACTCATTGGCCACATTCGCGAGAATTTGCTTTCTGGTGAAGTACCGCATGTACGACTCGTTGGCGAGCCTGGCGTGGGGAAGACTCGGCTCGCACTCGAAGTAACGAGCAACGAACTTTCGGCCGTCACGCTCTATGTGAAGGATGGCAGGGCACTTGTGCAAAGTTCGTTTCTAAATGAACTATTGCAAACAGATGACACCCGATTTGTCGTGTTCGTAGTTGATGAATGCTCGCCAAGAGACCTCGCCGAGATTTGGAATGCGTTGAAGAGCAAATCGAATCGTACCCGATTGGTTACGATCGACCACGGTCCCGACGAAACATACGATGACAAAACAGAGGTCATTTCCGTAGAGCCAACTGGCACCGAACAGATCGTTGCAATTCTGACTGATCATGGTGTCGGTGAAAACGACGCGAAACATTGGGCAGACTATTGCGAGGGCTGCCCTCGGGTCGCTCACGTTCTCGGGACCAATCTGGAATTGGGTGCAACCAACCTCCTCACCCCACCCAATACATCCGAGGTCTGGCGGCGTTTTGTCGATGGTCGCGACTTGCCGGATTCCGAAGAAGTCACTTTGCGTCGAATTGTGCTCGCGTACGTCTCGCTGTTTGAACGCTTCGGTTTTGAATCGCCTGTCGAAAACGAGTCGCAATTTATTCAGCAACAAGCACGTGAGTGTGACGCTCGAATTACGGAACCAAAATTTCGAGCAATCGTTACAGAACTTCGTGAACGCAGAATTATTCAGGGAACAACGACGCTCTACATAACGCCACGACTTCTCCACATTCATCTATACCGCGAATTTTGGCGACTCTACGGCAGCAGTTTCGACATTGGGAAGCTACTCGATGCCATGCCTGGCGACTTGCGTCCTTGGTTCGTTTCGATGCTCAAATACGCTCATGACAATGCCATCGCGGAAAAAGCGATTGAAAAGCTTTTACGAGAGGGAATGACTGATTCGGATGGTCGATATGAAGACACGCAAAGCAACGGCAAGCTCATAGATGCATTGGCGGTAACATGCCCAAGAGTGACGCTTCGCCACCTGAAGCAAGTAATCGAAAGCTTGACCGTTTCGGAGTTAGGTCACGTCACGGAATCCCGGCATTGGCTCGTTTCGGCTCTTGAAAAACTCGCGGTATGGGAGGATTGTTTTGTCGATGCCGCCGAGTTGCTTCTTGATCTTGCAGAGGCGGAGAATTCCAAAAATGGAAACAACGCTTCCGGGACGTTCACGGAGTTGTTCAGCCTCGTGCCTGGGTGGGGGCCGACCCAAGCAAACCCGAAAACTCGATTTCGCGTGCTCATTTCGGCTCTTGAATCGGACTCGGAAGCTCGGCGAGCGCTGGGTTTGAAAGCATGCGTTGCCTCGCTCAACGATGACCCGTCAACACGACTGGTTGGTCCGGAGCATCAGGGGCTGCGCGCTCGAATTCAGTTCTGGATTCCAGCGACATGGGAGGAACTATGGGATGCACATGAGGAGGTTTGGAATCTACTGGTGTGCAAACTCCACAAATGGGAAGGCGAAGATCGGCGGATTTTGATTTCTGCGATTATCGAAACTTCATGGTCGTCGTTGTATGTCGAACGACTTAGGCAATCTGTTGTGCAAACTCTACATAAAGTTGCAAATGATGGACACGCCGATATTTCGGCGCTAGTGGAACTAATCGCCAGGCTTACAAGAAGCGGTGGAGAAAAGATTCCTGAAGATGTAAAGAATGAACTGAGTCAGATTCGTTTGATGCTTGACGGGAACGATTTTGCAACGAAGTTGCGCCGATTTGTCAAACACGTCTCGTGGGAGGATTACCATGATGATAACCACGAGCGAAGTAACCTAGTCGAAGACAAGCTTGATGAACTTGCTCTCGTTGTTAAGGACGACCCACAAATATTGGATAACGAACTGCAATGGCTCGTTCGTGAGGAATCAGGTCCTGCATATGCGTTCGCTTATCGGATCAGCAACAACGACGCGGAACTTTCGATTTTGCCTCGCATATTGAAACAACATGAGAGCGACAGTTCTGCCGCAACCCAATTTCTCAGCGGGTACCTCGCGGGCATATTCCGCCGCGATCCGCTGGAACGGGATCGCATTCTACGTGATATCTCACTGAATCCAGCCACGCAAGAGCGATTCTCTGACTTTGTCATCGGCTCCGGGCTGAACGACATGGCCGCGGCAATGGTAATTGAGCAATGCGAGAGCGGGCGTCAGCCAAAATCACACCTTGAGCGTTGGAGGTTTCACAGCCAACTGCGGTCACTGAGCGAGAACGTGGTTAACGATCTGATTGAACTCCTAATTCTCGAGGAGACGGGATCACTTTGGAATACTGCACTGCAAATGTTTCATACTTACTACACGGAGAAAGAGGGTTCAGAATCTGTTCAAGCGAGGCCGCTTCCTGAAGACTTGGCGTTTCGACTGCTGACATCAAAGGCCATGTCCGACGAGCGGGTCGCCCGCGATGCTGGGTTCTATTGGTCACGCTTGGGGAAGTTGTTTGTTGACCAGTTCCCTTCGCGAAAGTGGGAGCTTTTCAAGCACGTGCTTAACGCAACCGCTACTGACTCCTTTGTACTGCTGGACCTCGACACGAGTCGCGAGCAATTGATGTTATCGCTCTTGCATGCAGACCCCATATCAGCGTGGGCGTGCATCGCCGAAGTGTTTGACGACCATCAAGAGCAAGGATGTTTTGGAATTCAGCGATGGATTGCAACCGGAGGGCACCGAATTATTGGTAATGAAAGTCCAGGACCGATCCAGCACATTCCAGAAGAGGTTATTTACGCTTGGGTCGATGAAGACCCTGACAGGCGCCGGCACTGGATCATACGCACATTACCAAAAACTTTCGATCAAACGGGTGCTGGACGACTGACGAGAGGCTTTGTTGCGAAGTACGTGAAGAATGAGGACTTCCGTAACAGCCTCCATTGTCATTTCCATTCACGTGGTTGGAGCGGAAAAGCCAGCGAACATTTTCGCAAGCTTCGTGAACAAGCACGAACCTGGTTGGACGGAGAGCGTGATCCAGTGGTTATTCGATGGATTGAGGAGTACATCGACCACCTGAGCAGCGACATTGATCGGGAAGAAATTCGCGAGGAACGCCGTTACTAAGAAAAGTGAGGCGGGACCTTTTCAAGATCGCTGCACAAATCAAACCGACCAAATATCGGAGAATTGACTTTTTGCTAGGTCGCGTCCGCAAAGTCGATTGTTTTGCAAACGTCTAACGCGAACGCTGAGTGGATACTTCCGCCGTAGTGAATCATCAGACGTTTTGCCGTACTCACATCGGGGACTATTGGCCACCACCAGAAACCAGGAATTTCTGACTGTTGAAGTGACAGCCCTCCCGCGATACGCCACTCTCGTTCGTGCATCCAATCAAGAGGATGTGCCTGGCGAAGTGGGTTCGTTTCAACAACGCGGAACCGCTCAGTTAGCGGCCAGATTTCAGGATCGGTATGTCGGCCCAGAAAATGTGACGGGGGTATTATTTTGAGTTCACAGAGGTTTTCAGCCAACAGATGCTGCATGCACCGGTGGCCGACATCGGGCGCGGTCGGAGCGACATGAAAACCGACACACTTTGCGTCGCGTATCATGTTCCAGTCAGATACCCAGACTCTCGGAGAAACCCTTCAAGAAATCATGCTTCCGACGTCTACTAACGCGGGTTAAGCACATCGTCACAATTATCTCGGCGTAACCACGTAGCAGCGTCTCTCTGAGACGCTGGAAATTGCGAGTCTCAGAGAGACTCGCCTACGTGAGGTTCTGCCGAACCTTTTCCCCCGATGTGCTTAGCTTCCAGACTGGTACTTCTTGAAGTTTTCAGCCTGCGCGTAGATCTCTTTGTAAACCTCGTCACGGTCGACGGGCGGATAGCCGTGATCGGCTAGCACCAAAATTAGGTCGACCTTCAACTCCGCTTTGATGTCGTCACGCTGGCTCCAGTCGGTGTACTTCACTTTGTCATCGACGACCAGCTTCACGGCTTTGGCAAGTTCGATCAACTTGTCTTCGGGGTAGGTGAAATCGTATTTGACCGCGAGACTCTTCAAAATGTCGTAGAACGCCTTGTCTTCCAAGTCGATGCCGAGATCGCTGAATGAACCGCGTTCGTCTTTCAACGCTCGGATCAGATCGACAATCTCGCTCGAAAAATCGTCCAGCACGTCACTGACCAGCACGTCTTCTTCGCTCCGCTCGTTGTATCGGTCGACCAACGCTTTGAACTTCTTGGCGAAGTCGATTCCCTTGGCTCGGTTTGTCTTTTTGAAATCCTCGATCGCTTTGGCTAACATCAGCTGCAGCAGTTTGATCTTGGTATTAGGAAGCTTGATTTTCTCGATCTTTGCCAAATAGTCATCGTCAAAGATATCGATCCCTTCCACCGTTCCCAGTTTGAAAATTTCCTCGACGCCGTCGCTTTTCAGGGCTTCGGCGATCATCTCGCGGACTCGGGCGTTCATCTGGGCGGAGTCGGGCGCGTTGCCCTTGGTCAGCTTGAACACGATGGAGCGAACGGCCAAGTAAAAATGAATCTGATCGCGTTCGGCCTGGCTGATTCCTTCGCTGCCGCAGCAAATGTCGTAAGCGGCCTTCATCCGCTGCACGAGCGCCATGAATCGCTTTTCGATCTTCTCGGTTAGCTGGCAGTATTCAGCAGCCCGGTTCAGGCAATTCAGCTGATCGACCGAACTGCCGTTGAAATAGTCGCCTGAGTCGAATTTCTGAAAGACTTGGCGTAACAGATCCAAGTGATCTTTCACCACGACAATGGATTGCCCGATTTCCTCGATGTTTTGCTGGTCGGCTTTGTTGTAATGAGCCATTGCCAGATTCATCTGTGTCTTGATTCCGATGTAGTCGATCACCAAGCCCTTCTGTTTCGACTCAAACCTTCGGTTCACTCGCGAAATGGTCTGGATCAGGTTATGGCGTTTAATCGGCTTGTCGATGTACATGCTGTCCAAGGCGGGAACATCGAAACCGGTCAGCCACATGTCGACGACGATGGCGATTTTGAAGTTGGACTTCAGGTTCTTGAACTGGCGGTCCAGCTCCTTGCGGTATTCCTTGCCGCCCAGCAAATCGTAAAGCTCTTTCTGGTCGTCCTTGCCGCGAGTCATGATCATCTTGATCCGCTCCATCGGTTTGATCTTCTTTCGCTCGGTCTCACTCAGGTGGACTCCCTCGGCAGACTCGCGAACTTCGTTCCACTGGGGACGCAGAGCAATCACTTCTTTGAAAAACTCCCAAGCGATCTCGCGTTTGCTGCAGACGAACATCGCCTTGCCCTCAACCGTTGAGCCTTCTTCGACTCGTTTTTCGTAGTGAGCCACAAAATCAGCGGCCACGGCTTTGATGCGATCGGGGTCGCCCAGAATCGCGTTCATCTGAGCCGATGCTTTTTTGCTCTCTTGAATCTGATAGTCGCTGGCCCCTTCGTTCGTGCAGCGCTGATAGTATGCCTCGATCTCCTCCAGTTTCTTGTTGTCCAGCAACACCTTCGCCGCACGCCCTTCGTAGACGATCCGCACCGTGATTTCGTCCCTGACCGATTCCGTCATCGTGTAGGCATCGACCACTTCGCCGAATACCTCCAGCGTGGCGTCGATCGGGGTTCCGGTGAAGCCCACATACGTGGCATTGGGCAGCGAGTCGTGTAAGTACTTGGCGAATCCGTAAGTCTTCTTCACGCCCGATTCGGTTACCGTCACCTTTTGGTCCAGGTTGATCTGGCTGCGATGGGCCTCGTCGGAGATGCAGATCACGTTGGCGCGATCGGTCAGCAACTGAGCGTCTTCGGTGAACTTGTGGATCGTCGTCAGAAACACACCCCCGCTTTTCCGCCCGGCCAAAAATTCACGAAGCTGATCGCGGCTTTCAACGCTGATCACCGTTTGGTCACCAATGAAATTCTTCGCATTGGTAAATTGTTTTGAAAGTTGGTCGTCCAGATCGGTGCGGTCGGTGATCAGCAGGATCGTCGGGCTCTCGAATTCGAGACTCTTCATCAGCAGCCGAGTCAGAAACAGCATGGTAAAACTTTTGCCACAGCCGGTCGCGCCGAAGTAAGTTCCACCTTTGCCGTCACCATACGGTTTGCGGTGCTTCAAAATGTGCTGGTACAGTTTCTGAGCCGCGTAGAACTGCGGGTATCGGCAAACGATCTTCACTTCCGCCTTGGAAACGTCGGGGAAGTGGATGAAGTGCTGGATCACCTGCCGCAGTCGCTGTTGGTCGAACAAGCCTTGCAGCATGGAGTGCAGCGAGTCGATACCGTCTCGCGTGGCAACTTCGTTGCCGGTGATCTTTTGCCACGCGTAAAAGAACTCGTAGTCGGCGAACATCGAGCCCATTTTGTTGTTCACCCCATCGCTGATCACGCATAGCGTGTTGTACTTCATCAGTTCCGGGATATCGCGGGCGTAGCGAACAGTCAGTTGCTTGTAGGCATCGTCCAAGGTTGCATTTTCGCGAATCGCACTTTTGAACTCGAACACGACCAACGGCAGTCCGTTGATGTACAGGATCACATCGGGAATCCGTTTCTCGCGGCCTTCGATCTCCAGTTGACTGACGACACGGTAGATGTTGTCGTCGCGGGGTTGGTCGCCAGCTCGATAGCCCACCAGTTTTTCGGCAACGACCGTCGCCAGTGCTTCTTCTGGTTGACCGGTGCGTCCAAGTGGCAAACCGGCGTAGTCGAGCAGTTGGATGTAAAGGTCTTTTTGGTCGCGGTCTTCGCGTTTGAGTAGGAAGCCGTCAGAAACCCATTTGCAGATCGTTTTATTGGAGTCATACAGATCGGCGGCGTTGAGTGCGTCCAACTGTCGAATGATCGAGTCGATTTCGCTGTCGGTGATACTGTCAGCGGCATAACGCTTGGTCAGAAACTCTCGCAAGTCGGATCGGATCAGGACATCGCCGGGAGAGCGATCAATGTCTGTACCGCGAGTGTACGGATAGCCTTGGTCAGCCAGCAATTGGATGATGGCTTCTTCGAGCTTCGTCTCGGTGAACTTATTCACGCTTGCCACGGGCCACCTAGCTTCCATGTTTTATTGAACGGTTTTTGATCAACGATTGACTCTGCCACGGGCGTCAAGAAATCGGAAATCTCCACAATCATTTGCGGAAGGCTCTCGGGAGCGGATTCGATTTTGGATTTGCGGCAAAAGCCCTTCCACTGACTCTGCTTGGTACCGTCCTCGATAAAGACGGGCTGAAACGCGACCGGATCGGACTCAACATCTGTGTCGCGATGGGAAAATGTCCCAGCGATCGCTTTCTGCAGCGTTGCGCCATTAAATTCAAACTGTTTTGACACGCTCCAGACGTCGTAAAAGTCACGAATGCGGCTGTTTAGCTGGCCCAGTTTTACCATCGTTTCAAACTTCTCCGCGACGACAGTTTCTGCCGGATAACCACGAAGCTTGGGCGGCGCGTGGTCCGGGATCGTTGGGTAATCCAGCATCAGCGGTCCTGGCGCAACGACGTCTCCGAAGCCCATGTCAATTTGCAGGTGTATTTTGGCGGAATCCAAGTGCCCCTTCAATGTGACTCGGACGCCTTCGTAGTCGGTGCCGTCTTCGATGAAGGCGATCTCCTTGACGACGTTGGCGGCCGTTTCGACATCGTTTGGCATGTTGGCCAGGAAGTCGATGTCTTTGGTCGGGCGCGTGTGCGAGGTATTCCAGACGGCGAACATCAGACCGCCTTTCAGAATGAATTTGTCCACATGCTCCGATACCGACAGACGCGACAGAAACCGTTCCATGGCAAAGTACTGGAGGACCTCCTGGAAAGGACGACCGGTCGTCTTGCCGTAGGTTGTCAGCTTGGCACGAACCGATGCGGCAACGTTGGTGGGATTTCGCGTGCTCACAGGATGGATTCCAGATAGGGACGAATCGTCTTGGAAATCCTGCAAACGGCGGCGTAGTCCAGTAGTGCCTGCACGTTGCGTTTGGGTTGCGTCTTGTAGAACTTGATCGCCTCGATCACGGTATCGAGCCCAATCTGGTTGCGAAACTTGAAGCAATCGGCGATCGTTTTTTCCCGGCAATAAACCGGAATCTCAAAACCGTCGATGGACACTTTCTCAATACCTTCGGTGAATGCGTTTCCGCTGAATCGAAAACTGCGAATGGGTGGGTATTCCAGACGCGGCAGCGTCGTGGTGTCACGCGATATTGCGACGTAAACCTCGTGCGGTATCTGCGTCGTCAGTTCATGGAGTGACAGGGCCGAGATCAGGCAGATGACTCCCTTGGGAATTTTTGCGGCAACCGTCACCAGATCCGGATTTACCAATGGCGGTGTGTCGGTCCGTCGATACAGGCCTCGACTGACACGCTCCAGCAAGTTGTTATCAACCATTTGGTAAAGTGTGTTGCGATGGATTCCAGCGCGCAGGGCGTCAGCCATGCGAATCATGCCCTTGTGTGCGTCGATGACAGTGATCGCCGATTCGATCGCCGGTGAATGGCTTTCTTTAACCATGGTACAAAACAACTCCACTTATTGTATTCTGGTGTCATTATGTACCTTGCGTTTGAGGTTAGCAAGCAGCAAATCAGCAAAAAAGGCGGCTTTTGCGGTCAGGAGCTTCCGTTCAGGTATCGTCGGCAGATGTCAATAAGTGCCGACATAATCTAACCGAAAAGCCATTCCTCGAACGATTAACGCTTGGTTTTGAGCGCAAAGACGCGGAGGCGCAAGGACGCAAAGAGTTGGTTTGGAGTCATACAGATCGGCCGCGTTGAGTGCGTCGAGTTGGCGGATGATCGAGTCGATTTCGCCTTCGGTGATGTTGTCATTGGCATAACGCTTGGTCAGAAAGTCTCGCAAGTCGGATCGAATCAGGACATCGCTGGGAGAACGCCGAATATCAGTGCCGCGCGTGTACCGGTCGCCCTGGCTGCCAAGCAGCGTAATCATCGCCTCTTCAAGCTTTGTTTCGGTGAAGTGTTGGGTCGTGCTCATGGCGTTTGACATGGCGTTTTCGGGTGTATTGCACGATAAGCTGGAAACGCTGGGTTTGGGCTGTTTTCGCGCAATGATTGCGAGAAAAATTGCGCGAAAGGCTGGGATTGGCAAGAATCGAGTGTTTTCGCGCAATCACTGCATCGCGCCGTTTCGGCGAGATTTTCGGCGAGATAGCCGAAATCTGCTGAAAAACCGCGGTGGATCGCGCCGTTTCGACGATCATTTTGGCCCAATGGATAGCCCCTTTTGCTGATCTGAGGTTACGGAAAACCGGGTATTCAATGATGTTTTGTCTCTAAACAGGAATTTGGGGCCTTAAAACGAACATCTCTCTTGATTTTCGGTGCCAATAACCGATACTTGAGGTAACTCATCTACCATGTGTAGAAGGAGTACCGAAGCCGTCCCTTGGGGCGGCTTTAGCTTTTTCAGGGTTCGTTCTGCGCCCTCCATTCCTCATATTCACGCTCCATTCGCCGGCGCTGATTGGGATACTGAACGTAGTAAGCAGTCCAAAGCAACACGAAATCTTCTCGATCATCCAAGATCACAACGTATGAGAAATCTTCGACTGCGATAAGAATGCGTTCGCTTCTTCCACGTCTGTTCTTCCAAATTCGAACATTTTCGTCGCCGTTCGCTTCAATGATCGGTTTGGGCCAAGCAATACGCTCGCAACGTCGCATAACGGGTGTTCGTTCCTCTTCGTCTTTACCTTCTGAGATCAAATGCCAAAAAGTTGCGGCCTTTCCGTCGTATTCAGGATGACGTTTTAACGCGAACCGTTTCCCGGTGTATGTCGGTTTCGATTCAACGAAGTCGCGGTGGAAAATCGCATAAATCGCCTCGCAGTAATTTGGCCAATCGCCGTCGTATGCGCCAAGTGTTATCAGGTCGGGCAACCAATCAAAATTTTCGCTCATGACTTGCTCGACTCCCAGACGAGGAGATTGAGCTTTGGCTCACGTAGCCAAGTTGAGCGAGTCAGCGAAAACCCTGTTCGTTGCTTAAGTCGACTGACCATTGAAAGTTTCGCAGGACTGGAATCCAGCCCACGATTTGCGTAAGTGACGATCCCCATGATGAGGTCGGCCAGTTGCATCAGTTCTGACTCGTGCGATCGAATCTGCTGGACGCGACGAATGATATTGCCTGTCCCGTCGTAGTTGGCAGAACGGAGAACCTCTTCAAGTTTTTTTCTCTTTTGCTCGCTGCGAGTGTCTTTGATGTCCAGATAAATCGAATACTGTTTTTTCGGCACGATGATCGGCTCAAGCAGCGTGAAGCACATCTTGTAATACCAGTCATTGTGGGATTGGCCGAAGCGATCGTGATCGAGCTTTGATTTGTCGGGGATCACAACGCCTCGAAATCGCAAGTCATCATCATCCAGAAAGTAGTCCAGCACCGCACGGTAGAAGGCTTCCTTGGCCGGGGAGACCTTCGTCCATTTGATTTCAAATGTATCTGCAAACCCATGTTGTTTTTGTATATCTCGAACTCGGATGCTGATTTCTCTAGCCTTGTCCTGAGGGCACCAGATCGCGCCCAGCATCATCACGTTGATCGAGTCGTTTTCGAGATGGCAGCTTTCGTCGAGGTAGATGTTAAACGAGTCAGCCATTGGTGATGTCCTCCGTGATGAAGTACGGGTAGCCTTGATTGGCTAGCGGTTCGGTGATGGCCGCTTCGGGCTTTGCCTCGGCGAATTTTTGAGTCGTGATCATAGGCTGCCTGCCGCCAGCTTTTCGGCCTCCGGAATGCGAAGCTCGCCCGAAAGGAGTTTCGGGAGAAGCGTGTCGCGAAGTTTCGCGAGGACGATTGAATTGCTCTTCATCGCGTCACGTTGAAGACACGACCCTTCGATCTGTTCTTCAAACAATCTAAAAGTTTGGCCTTCATCGTTTGGTGCAACCAACGGCAGTTTCTTAATTTGCCCACCACTAATGTGCGGAATGGATGTACCGGTTTTCACGTTGTTGACATATCCCTTGAAGGTTTCGCCGCCGATGAGAACTTCGAGGTATCCTGATCCGACTGAGCCATTCGGTCTTAAGCAGGCAACTCGCTGGACAAGCAAACAAGGCAAATCACTTTTCCCTACTCGCACCCAGTTCTTGCCGACTTTTGAGCCGTCCATTCCAATCAACACGTCCCCGTTACAAAGAGAATACCTTTGAAGCTCATCGGTAATCGCAGGCCAAAAACGGGTTTTGGACTCCCATTGGAACCGCCCCTCTTTCACGTTGTCGCCGCGTGCCAATCGAACCCCGTCATCTGAAAAGTCGTTGCTCTTAAAGGCAGGCCCCGTTAGCAAATCAATATGATTGCCAAGCGAATCAACCTCCCAGCCATCTGGGATCCAGCCCATTTCATCTGTGAAGACGAAGGCATTGGGGAAGAGTTTTTGAATGTTTTTGGGGAGGGGTTTGCGCTGGGGGCCGAGGGCGCGGCGGGTTTCGGCTCGGGCGGACAGAGGCTCTGGGATGGGGTTGCCGGCGGCCAAGGCATTGTCGATCACCGGATCAAAATCCACAAACCAGCTCTTGAACAACGCCCGAGCCATCGACTCCAGCGTCTCGTTCATCCGACGGTTCAACTCGATCTTGTCGTCAAGCGTGCCAAGAATTGAGGCAATGGCATGTTGTACTTCGACCGGCGGAAAGGTTAGCAAGAAATTCTTTTGGTCTGCCAGGCTCACGTAATCCGCAACCATCGAACCGTGAGTCTTTACGGCATCTAGGTTTGCTTGGAATTCATGTGATCGAAGCAGGTAATAGAGGAACTTAGGGTTAAGGCGTCCCGGGTCTAAGGACCGCCAGAAGCAGACCTGAGGCGAGAAAACCACATCAGGTTGCCCAGTTCTCAGCATTCCTACGCGACCAACCGTTCCCTTCGATATGAAGGCAACGTCGCCTGATTTAGCGAGTTTTTTCTGGACTCGATCCGCATATTCTGGGCGGATGTGGTCTGTGACCCGAGTCTCAATAGTTCCAACACCAATATCCCCACCTCGGACAAATGGTATTCCTTCTGGGCCAAGTTCGACATTTCGGACACGATACCCGTCGTCAACCGCTAGCGTTCCGCTCTCGATTAAGTCTGCGACTTTCGAGCGACTCCATCCGTCACTTCCCATAGCCCAGCGCCTCCAGATTCTTCCGGATCGCCTTGTCCAGCTTCTTCGCGTCTTCCATCTGCTGGTACAACGTCGTGGTCAAGTCGGTCATCTTGGTTTCAAACGGGATGCCGTCGTCTTCGATCGGGGCCGCGCCGACATAACGACCCGGCGTCAGCACGTAATCGTTGGCTTTGATGTCTTCGAGCGTCGAGCTTTTGCAAAAGCCGGGAACGTCGGCGTAGGTGTTTGAAGAACCACTCGCTTGCGCTTCGGGCTTGTATTTTACGCCTCGCCAAGCGTGATACGTATTGGCTATCTCAGCGATGTCGGATTCGGTTAACTCTTTGTGCGTGCGGTCGAGCATCGTGCCATGATTCCGCGCGTCGATGAACAGGGTTTCGCCGATGCGTTTTCGGTGTTTGATGTTAGCCGTTTGGGCGCTAGCCCCGGTTTTTTTGCCGACGGAACCGGGGCTATCGCCCAAACGGCTGATGGTTTTGGCCTTCTTGCTTTTGGTCAGAAACCAGAGACAGACCGGAATCTGAGTCGTGTAAAATAACTGGCCCGGTAACGCGATCATGCAATCGACTAAATCGTTTTCGATGATCTTCTGACGGATCGCTCCTTCGCCACTGGTGCTGGTCGACATCGAACCGTTGGCCAGCACAAACCCGGCCACGCCGTTTTCTGACAGCTTGCTGATCATGTGCAGGATCCAGCCGTAGTTGGCGTTGCCCGTCGGCGGCACGTCGTAACCGCTCCAGCGAGGATCGTCGCTCAGTTCGTCCGGGCCGCGCCACGCTTTCAGGTTAAACGGCGGATTGGCCATGATGTAGTCGGCCTTCAAATCCGGGTGCTGATCCTTGAAAAAGGTATCGGCGGGGACTTCGCCCAGGTTGCCCGAGATGCCGCGAATGGCCAGGTTCATTTTGGCCAGCTTATAAGTCGTGCTGGTTTGCTCCTGCCCATAGATGGAGATGTCTTTCTGGTTGCCGGAATGGTTCTGGACGAACTTCACCGACTGGACAAACATGCCGCCGCTGCCACAGCAGGGGTCGTAGATCTTACCGCTGTACGGCTCAATCATTTCGGCGATCAGGTTGACCACGCACTTGGGCGTATAGAACTCGCCGCCCCCTTTGCCTTCGGTCGCCGCGAATTTGCCCAGAAAGTATTCGTAAACCCGACCGACGACGTCTTCTTCGGAATCCTGAATCGTGTCGATGTTGTTGATCGAGTCGATCAGCGCTGCGAGTTTGGCCACGTCGATGCCCATCCGCGAGAAGTAGTTGTCCGGCAGGGCTCCTTTGAGTGACGGGTTGTTCTTTTCGACGGCATGCAGGGCACTGTCAATGCGGACGGCGATGTCGTCCTGTTTGGCTTGTTTGACGATCGTTGACCAGCGTGAGCCTTCTGGCAGGTAGAAGACGTTCTTCATGGTGTAGAACTCGACCATGTCAACGTAGTCGGCTTTGCCGTCGTCGATAATCGACTGCCGCCGCGATTCAAACCGGTCGCTGACGAATTTTAAAAAGATCAGCGAGAGGACGACGTGTTTGTACTCGGACGATTCGACGGAGCCACGTAGCTTGTCAGCGGTGTCCCACAGCGTTTGCTCGAATGATTTCTTGGTGGCTGGTTTCGACGTCTTGTCGCTTGAACGCGTCGCGGATGACTTCGGAGTTAATGTCTTCTTCGCAGCTTTCTTGGCCATGGAGCTCTATCGGGAGGCAATCGGGTGGACGTAAGTGTCCGCGCAGCATCGCCCGGAATGCCGAGATCCTAGCGACTACATGTGCCTGCCGCTAGCAAGCTCGCCCCTGACATCGTCTCATCGCCAGCCGATCCGGTCGCGTCCGAAGCGGGATGTGGTGAAGGATCGGCGGGGCATGATACCAAACGCATTCTGATGCGAACGGTCCTTGCCGCTTGCGGACACATTCCTCAACTGATCTTTGCGGAGTGGGTTCGGTGAGTCCGCTTCGGAGTCTCGGAACTCACGTAGCACAGGGAACTTCGCCGAACGAAGGCAGTGCGTCGATGGTGCGTTGGGAATCGACGCTCCGCCGTAGTGATCCACACGGCACAACGGTTTTCGAGCGATCGCCGTCCATTACCTTGCCCTAGGTTCCGTTTACCACCTTTCGAGTTTGAAGATCGGACCTAAAATAGGCTGCTTGAGCAAACCAAGGAACTCGAAGATGCAATGTCACGGTCAGTTGCCCGAATCGAATTTTTGGTGCGTTGCATCAGGGTTTGGCGTGTCATCGCCCATCAAAGTCTGCTTCAAAATCTCGGCTTCCCGCTGGATGTCGCCCGGTGCGTAGTGCCGGCGAGTGGTTTCCCAAGACGAGTACCGCATGATCCGGCAGATCACCAAGGGTGGCACACCAGCGGTTCGGAGTCTCTGGCCGCAGGAACGTCGTAGATCGTGGGCAGATGCGAATTTGGCGGGCAATCCCGTCTTCGTGTCCTCGGGTGCGACAACGATGTTGGCTTTCTTGCCGATCTTGCTGATGACTTTGCCTACCTAACCCGACTCCTAGTCTCGGGTAATTCGGTTTGCCACCATACTGAACCTGCAACGACACGGGCTCAAAAACCTATCCGCTTCGTTGATCCGCTGGAGTTTGGAGCATCAGCTTTTCGAATTCAGGCAACAAGGGAATGTCTTCATCGGTATCGTTCTTTTGCATCGCGGCTGGAATCCGCAGGATAGGGATCTCACCTTCCGTCCACTGCGGAATAATTGCTCCCTCGCGATCCCACGAGACGTTCATCCATTCCTCGATACGCAAAGTGGATTCCCACAACCCGTGAAGTAGCCGTTTCCACGATTCCGCAGCTTCATCGCCAACGGCAGCCGACGTCACCGCCAGCATCGCCTTGAACTCAACTTCGGTGATGGGGCGGCCCTTCATGGCCTTGCGTTTGGAGACTTTGATGTAGCTGTCCATTCTGTGCGCGCAGCGACGATCCCAGTTTCGCTCTTGATTTGGCGAGCCGTGGGCGTTGATTCTGCGGCTTGGAGGCTCACCGGAACCGAGACGGGTTGCATAATCTTGGGAGCGTCTGTGTTGACAACCAGCCGGTCATGTATGCCCGATGGTGTTTGCCTTGCTGCCGTGGAGGCCAGGTCCTCAAAGCAGCTTTTGCCACGTATCATCTACTGCTTCACCTCAGCAATGACTTGCTCAAGAGTGAATCCGGGGATCTGCTTGCCGATGCTGCGAAGAACACTGCTTATGATGCTGCGGCGTTTCGCACCCGATGGCGTCTTGCTCGTATGACCGGTTCGACGGGCTGTCGCATCGACGCGAAGTTCTCGCTCAGAGGCATTGTTAAGCACATCGGCAGAAAAGGTTCGGTAGAACCTCACGTAGGCGAGTCTCTCTGAGACTCGCAAATTTCAGCGTCTCAGAAAGACGCTGCTACGTGGTTACACCGAATTCATTGTGACGATGTGCTCAGTACCATCGGCCCCTTCGCGATAGACAAACACAAACAACTCCTCAGCGAGCATCCGGCCATCATTGGAGATTCGTTTGGCGTCACGGTAGATCGCAAGCAACCCATCGGCGAGCTGACGAAAAAGTGAATCCTCGGGCGAAGTCAACGTCAGCTTGATGGCCTTGCGAATCAGATGGGCCCAACACTTTTGGGATTCCTCGAATCCTTGATAGACGGCAGCATCGTCGCTGACAAACGTCCCCGTGAAAACTTCCTTATCGATGACGGCCGCCAGCGTTTGCCCGTCTTTGTGAACCCCGTAGAAGGCAACCGTGACATGCTCACTGAGGAACGCCCAAACCGAATTGATGCTCCAAGATGTTTCGTCGCAGTACACGACGGCCGAATTGGCCAGGATCGTACAGAGCGATTCAAATTCATTCTCCCAGGCTTTGGAGAGTTAATTGAGCAAGCGATCGGCCTGCGATTTCTTGAGTTTGAGTTGTTGAAAAAAGGAGAGCACCTTGCACGCTTTGTCGATCGACAGGCCCAGACGATAGACTGGCAGCCCAGTGCGAGGACGATTTCGATTCCGAATTCGCCGCGTCCTAACACTCCTTCGATTCGGCCAAATTGATTTCGGCAGCGGTAGATTTCGTAGGCGACCAGAATCGCGGAGCCGTTTTCGAGTCTCCAGGCAACGCGAGTGTGCGAGAGGGTGCAGTCTTCTGGCTTGCAGCCTTCGGGGTAAACGGTCTCGGTTCGTTAGGCTCGCTTGATTTTTTCAGCCGTGGTGACGCGTCCTTTTCGCCCTCGTTTGGGCGGCTTTTTCTTCCGCCCGCTCTTTTTCTCCTCTTCCTTTTTCTTTCGCTGCTCCTCGGCGCTTTGCGAGTACGGTTGATCGAGACGCTCGGTGGGGTTCTTCTCGTTCAGCTTGACAAAGAGTTCCTCGACCTGCTTTTCGAGTCGCTTGATGGTAGCCGCTTGCATCGTGACGAGCTTGATCAACTGGTCACGCGAAAGGTCTTCGTCAAAAGGTTTGGCTCCACTCATGCCCCACGTTTACGAAATCCAACCGCCCCCTGGCAAAACCAGTTTCGCAGAATGGACAGCTACCGATGCCAAGGCTCATGAAATCGCTCAGCACGTTGATGATCGCCTCGATGCCGGATACACGGTCGGTGGAATCATGGATGAATTGAGCGAAAGGAAGCGTCGTTTCGTGGGGCGATTGAGGGACAACTCGAAGCTTGATGCGTTAGCGGCACCGCACTTAAAGCGGCCCGCTGGCCGACCTCTTGAAGGCGGCTATGAAACAGTGATTGAACTGGGGGCTTACCAAGTCGACACGTGGCAGCACGCCCAGCGTTTGATTCTCGTGGTGGTCGATACACCGGACAGCGTCACGGGGCAGTTGAACCTACTGC